>Ga0307510_10004547_pt1 | contig 16325 bp, 9 predicted proteins | sample 12_EM_MG_FD_207224 | JGI IMG/M metagenome (GOLD analysis project Ga0307510, IMG submission 207224) | Populus trichocarpa ectomycorrhiza microbial communities from riparian zone in the Pacific Northwest, United States - 12_EM | ecosystem: Host-associated > Plants > Roots > Unclassified | place...
ATTACTTTAAGTTAAAGATCTATTTAATCTTGACTATTTAGAAATATTTTAAATTTTAAAATTATATTTGTTTGGCATTGTGTTTGTATTGCATAATTTATAATTAATTTATCTTGAATTTAAATTATATTTATTGAATATATATATATATATAAACAGTATAATCCCAAAACGATATGCCAAAACACTTTAAAACTGAAACACCTACTAAAATAGAATTCACCACTGGTAAAAACATTAAGCAGTCCATGGGGCCCATATGTCGAATATAAAAAAACTCGCTAGAATTTTATTTTGACGAAAACTTCCATGAATAGGGACTGGCATCGTGATTTTAATAAATAAAAAAATCATTTTCCATCAAAAATTTATATCCATAGGAATTGACACCAAAACTTTTCATTAGAATCCAAATCCTGACGAAATCTTTTACTTGCAGAGATTAACATCAAAAATTTTAAATTTTTTAAAAATGGTGAAATCTCCAATTTTTGGGATTAACGTCCATTTCCAATTTTACTTAAGTAACCAGCTTCATTGCTTACACTACATTACGAAGTGTTTGTTTTAATTGATGAATACATTAAAGGAGTAAATAAAAATAAAATAATAGTATTTTTAAAATTTTAAAACTTTATATTAAAAAATAAAAATTTGATGTATGCGCATAGTATATATATAAAATTCACTCGCGATACATAAAAGACAAGTCATTTTCATGATATAACAAGGAACCACACGCTTTGACAAGAAAAATGATATTTTTTTTCTTCAAAAAAATTTTGTGACATCATTTTATTGGACAAACAGTTTTATTTTATGACTTTTTATCAAATTTTTCTTTAGTTAAAATTCCCTTTCTTTCTCATATTCCTCTTTGACGCCTCTCTCCTTTCTCGACTCTCGACTGTTAGGGATTGAGATGTGAGAGAAATAGAATTTTATATTCAAAATATAAACTTTAAAAACTACAAGGACCACAGTGTAAAAAATCACACTTCACGAACAATGAAAAATGAACAAGGTGCTGTGTACATATGAACAGTGTGACACAATAAAACATCATTTTTTTTTTAATTCTAATTTTTCATTTTAATATGCCTTATGGAATTGGTTTGCATTTCATCTCTTTACGATGTTGACACAAACCAGCAGTAGTTTTCCTGAATTACAAGTTTATAGAATATGAATGTTTATAATTTTCTCCGTTGTTCAAGCCAAAGGTTCTTAAAATCCAGGAATGAGATTGTCTAAATCATAACAAGGTTTAAGTTGTGTTTCATGATTTTGGTCATCGAGTTGATAAAGAGAGAACATGCCTACCTCGCAAAAAGCATGTAAAGCCTAGACTCTGTTCATGCCCGCATTGCCCACCTATTGTTGTGGTGCATAACGAGCAAATTTTCCAATCAACTTTGTAGTCCAATTCGAACCTCTCTTCACTCTTGCTTTACGGGTGTAACGTTCCTCCAAGCCACAAAAAAATGTAAAGTTGTGTTTCATGTTCTTTCCAATCAACTTTCGTTCGTCTACATATAAACCTCCAGCAGTCGTAACTTTTACAGGGCATTTTGAGGCAATGGGTATTTGATTCTGCTTTCCAGGGGGTAATTGTATACAGAAGTTAGGTTTACACTCTTAGGAGCATAATCAAAGGAAGTATTGTCGAGGGTGATGTTAAAAAGATCCTTAGGGCAACCATCATCCTTTGTCTCCATTCGAACAACTGTAAGAATACGAAGCTCTTTATTGATTGACCAAATGTTGTAATCATGTGACATGATCTCGATAACAGTATTATTATCTCGGCACTCAATCTTGAATTCTAAAGGAGGTTACAAGTCCTGCATTGATCCGCAGCTGAACAGGCGATCTAGAGGTGTGGACATGTCCACAAAGACAAACACAGTGTGGCCGATAAGAAGAGGAAGGAGCGTTAGCGCCATTTAGGATGCATCAAAAAAGTTCGAGAGCAGGGGAATCTTTGTTCACACTACGTTTTCGTAAGTGATTGCAGGAAATAGAGTGCTAATTTTTATCAAAACTGTGGCCTTGAAATTGCCTGCACATGTGTTTTAGTCACTCCAGAGCATCATAACCTTAAGGTTGTTGCAGTTGAAATTCTTCAGCTGATCTTTGAAGAGATCTTTCAGGGAAATATAAGAAAGGTTCGGAAGGAACTGGCAAGGAGTCGAGGTCTCCTCGCTGCAATTTCACACAACTCTTCCCGTTGATGGCTCATCTCCCATGAAAGCAATTTTTTCTAATTGTTAGCCACAGCAGATATTAAAGGCTATAAGGCCCATCATTCTTGATATTTATCTTTGCTTGTTGCACTTCTACCGACAGAAATTAGCGCGCCTTCACTCGGCGCAACTCTCTTATTCAAAGACAAAAATAGAGGAGTAATTCAATTTTTTTAAAAAAAAAGCCAGAGAAATTAAAAATTAAAACTTCAATATTCTGACAGTTAGAAAACTAGAAAAATAGTTTTTCAAATCTATATTGAATTTAGAAAAACACATCCTAGAGATTCTCAATGATTTTTCAATATATTTTTTCTTTGTTTTTCAAATAAAGAAAAAAATATGAATGATACAATTTTTTTATATGTATACAGATACTTTTTAGAAATACAAGAAATAAAATTGTTTTTTTATATATTTTAATATTGAGTTAATGTCATGAATTAATTTTTATTATAAATCTAATGTAAACATTTTCTTAGTTAACAATATAGCTTTTTCATGATAACTTTCTCTTAAATGAAATAAAATTAAGAATCCGTAATTAGATTATCACAAATAAAAAATATTAAGATGACTATTATGAATTATAAATTTATTTTTTTATAAAAAAATAGTTATAATCTATTTTTTAAATCGTCTTTATTTTTAACAAATAAACAAGTTTTTTTTTATTTTTTTATCGGAAAATAAAAGAAAAAAAAACTGAAAATGAAAAAAAAATTATCGCTGAGCAATACAACAGAAACAGATAGATGAAGGAGCTATGCACACATGTCGCCATGCAGCCCTCCGTATTGATGCGGAATTATGCTTCGGTTTTAGAATCTGCGATTGTTTTTAAGAAGAGAAGAACCATTTTCTTACAGGGGCAAACCTATACCGGTCCCCTGACTATATATAGCTTCTTGATTGAGTCCTTCAGCTGCTAATTTAACCCATCGGGTCATCCATCCATGTATCTTTCGTCGATCGGTTCCTTCCATTGGTATAATTGGAGACTTAGGTGCAAAAATACTTTCATTTTAAGACAATTTAGGACAAAATAGGATGAAATTGAAGAAATTTTATACTTTAACCATGCAAGTGTTCTTTAACGTGGTGAATGGAAGGAGATGCATATAGATGAAGAAGCTGATTGTAAAATCGGTAGCTGAGAGGCTCAATCAAGAAAATATATATAGTTAAGGGACTAATAAGAAGTTTGCCTTGTTATGATGGATGTGAATATTCTCATTGATTTATGTGAGGTCGTTCTACTCATCAAAAGGAGTGAACATCAGTTTTAGTGGGGGCACGTCACACGTTTGCCCTTTCATTGCCCATCGCCCATTTTGCATAAGCAAAACCACCTTATAAAATATCATACGGCCACTTTTATAAATGAAATTCCTTGGTTTTGCCTGCTTGGTCGGTGCTTGCGATCTGTCACCTCTCCGTCCGTACTTTCATGGCCATGTGATTTTAGTGGACCTGCAAATTTGATAGAGTATTTTGTTCGATAATTTGATAATTGATTCCTATCTCTAGTCCCTCCCTGTGTATAAATTTGTTTTTTTTTAATCTGGTCAAGAAGAATGGTTCGTGTGAATTAGCGAACACCATTTCTATTGTAGCTATTGTAGCTTTTTTGCAGTGTATTTTATGAATTAGAATAGCTGGTTGTTTTTAAATTTTCAATTTAATCCTTGATTTTATTTTATTTGTTTGCATAATTAAACCCTTTTAAGTCTAAATCTACATCCAATTGCATATTTTTAGAATGAAGGGTTGGATTGAATGTCAGGGGACCAAAGTAAAAATCACAAATGAAATAGGTGGTGGCTTCAAATTTTAAGCAAAAAATTTATTTTAGTCCCTCATCTTTTTTAATTTGTAGGTGTTTGGTCCCTCTAATTTTCAAAAATATAATTTTGGTATTAGAGCTCATTTCCCTCATCTTTTAGTTATTTTTTTGCGATAGAAGAAAGAGAAGACTGTTGATTTTTAACTTAGAAAGAGAAAGTCATTGTTTACATCTATTTTAACCATCAAAATAATTGAAATTGATGTTAACAAATAACAATCGGCGAGGAAGAGTCTTGTAGTAGTTGTTCTAAACCTCAACATTGCTAAAAGAAACATGTCCATGAATTGAAAATTTTATTCAATTTGATTTCATGATTTGAGCATCTATTTTTTTAGTTTATGGAGTTGCTAAATTGATTTCTACATGTTCCAAGACTAGTTTTTTTTTTTGCTTTAAATGAGTTGAAAAATTAGTTTGTTTGGTTAAAAGTCTATAACCCTGACTTTTCAGTCACTATAGTGGTATCCAGAATCTGGGTTAAAAGACAATGCACTGTCTCTGTATTTTTTTTTTAAATAATATCATATGAGAGAAAATAAACAGGTTCAAATATGTGGACTTAGGCTTAAAGGCCCACATGCTTTAGTTATTCCTTCTAAAGACCCAATGCGTCGGGCCATGATTGTAGAACTTTTTTGTGGTTTTTTTTGTGAAAAACAAATTTATGGAAAAAATATTCACTCTTTTTTTCAAAGCCATGACACTCACTCTTTTTTTGCAATGCGATTTTTGTCCCTCAATTTTTTATTTTAAAAAAACAATTTTACCATTTATTATTGATTATATATTTTTTATTTGACTTAAAATGAAAAAAAAATACAGTTTCACCATTCGTTATCAATAGTTTGTTTTTGCTATCTCAGTCCCAAATGTCTATCATTATTTTTTTTTTCATTTTAAAAAATATTTCATTAACAAAAAATTACATGCATTTTACTGTCATATAATCTATGAAATAAAAAAATTATTGAATTCGATGACATTCATGGCTCGCATCGAGAATTTGATTGGTTGATTCAAGTTCATCTGTTTTTTTATTAATTTTTTTTTCAAGATTAAATTAATTTTTATTTTTTAAAAATTATTTTTGATATTAGTACACTAAAATAATTAAAAAAACACAAAAAAAATAAAATAAAAAAATCATTTAAAAAAAAATACAGTGCAGGAACAAAAACAAACACCGTAGTGGCGTTCACAGAAGCCATGTTCAAGTCTTTAAAAGGACTAAAGGTAGAACTCATTGTCAAGTTAAATTATTTCCAGACTAAAAATTGTGATGGCCTTAATTTTAAGCAATAATAACAAGCTTTAAATACATTTATTAAGCAAGGTTGTTATCATCGTACCACCTGAGAAAATAGAACAAATAGTTATTCGTTTTACATAGTTTAAAATCCCATTTCATACCATCCGAGACTAGCCAAGACGGATCCAAATGTTTGAAGTATTATTAACCGGTCTTTTTCGCTAATTAAAATTCTCTCGCAATATTTATTATATTTTACCAGGCTCAGTTTTATTAAATCTCATTGCTCTACATCTTTAAAAACATGGTTTATTGATTGAATAATGACACCTTGTTTTGTTTCTTTTTCATATAATGCTGGCTTGTGAAATCTGAAAATGAAAAAACAAAATAAAATTGTACAGTCTTGTAGGTAGAAACGTGGCTATACCAATAGGATAAGTTTTACCGGATAGGGTTTTTTCAAGATTTTCCCTGGTTACTAATTTCTTTTTATGTTTTTTTCACGAGTTAAGCCATCCTTTTATGTTTAGGTTTTATGTTTCTAGGAATTTCATTTTTTTAATCTCTTTTATGTTTTTTTTCAAGTTTTTGTGAAGTTTTAAAAAAATATATTATATTATGTACACCAACTTCTCTTTTAGTGGTTTAAGGGATATTTTTGTCCAACAAATAAAGGGGTACGTGGAGAATACACCCAGTGTGTAAAAGATACACGATCGGTTTTTTTTTTTTTGCTCGTCGGCAAAGATGACGTTAGGATATTGGATCTCTAACCTTTTTCGAGAAACTAATCATAGTTATTAAAGCCTTGGCTAGGTTTGTTTTTATTGAAAATCTAGGTTTATAATTGATCCAAAGAGAAACAGTCAGCCTGTCGGATCAATATAAAATTCAGGTGATTTGGCAATAAAGATCTATTTTTTAAAAAATATATTTTTTTTCCTTAACTAGATATTTATTTTATATATATTTTTCAATTAATTACTAACTTATTTTAAAACTCACTAGATAAATACTAGAAAAATATTTTATTTTTTAATATTGAATTTGAAGTCATTTAGTATGTATATTTTATGTTTACAATAAAAAAATTATGTTTTTTCAATTTAAAATAAAAAAAATATTTTTAATTTAAATACTTCAACTTAAAAAAAATAAGATTGTATATTTTTAATGTATGATAAAAAAATATTTTTGAATTTTTTTTAAAAAACTTTATTATTTATAACCTATATCCACATGAATTGCTTTTTAATTCTTTTATATAAAATATTAAAACTTTAAATATATTTTTTTTCAAGTTAATCTAAATAAATCTACGTAACCCAAAAACTAATCTCTTAACTGGATTAATCCCGAACCGCATCAATAACTATGCTTGTAATCGCTCCCACCACTAGATTCGGTATTCCAATGGAACATAGAATTAAAATTAAGCTAATTGGTCAGACCGATGCAATTGTGCACGTGAATAGGCATCTTCATTTTTTGCTGCTGCAATTGATTTTATTTTTATTTTTTATCAACGTGGCACGTGGCCAGACCACCGAACCTTTTTCAACACTTATATACTAGAGGTTTATATATTGAAAATAACTCAAACAAGTTGTTTTGATGGCTAAAAAGAGTTCTACTATTTTTTTTAGTTTAAATCGTAGAAACGATATTTAAAAAGTTTATTAAATTTCACGAATATATCATATTAACAGGGAATGCATCCTCAAAATCATCCAAATAAAAACTTAATTTTAATTAATATATAAAATAGCTTGATAATACCTTTATCGTTAAAAAAAACATATTAAATAAACTTCAACATTTCATTGTCTGATAAAGATATTTATAGAAATTAATCCTTTTAAAAGGCATGAGTTGATAAGGGGCCGTTCATGGACTTTTGTGTCGTGATCTGTTTATTATTTCAACGCCTTCATCCCCAGCGGCAGCGCCTAGAGGGGATGTTAAGCGTCTGGGTGGGTGCAAGTTGATCAATTCAAGCGTCGGGGGAAAATGACATGTTCAACTGGGGCCACCTCACAGCTTGGGATATTTATTTGCTTTTGAACTAAAAAATCCACACTCGTCACTTAAATGTGCTGGATACTTATCTATACTCTATAATGATATTAAATTTTAAGACATATTTTTTCATTAATTAAATGCGTCTCACTTGATTGAAATATAAACATTAATATTTTTTTTCAGCAACACAAGATATTTTGTTTTCAGTTTTCTTCTTTTTTTCCAGTTTTTTTTCTCCAATAAAAATTCAGAAAATATATTCATTTCTAAAGCAATAAAAATTGTGTTCAAATCAAACTTGTTTTCTATATTATTCTTGATATTTTAAGATACACAGTTTGAGAGAAATTTTCTACCTAATTAAATCTGGCCTGATCTGCATACGTGTTTCTCAAACATTTTCAATTTGCTGCTGCTCTAGTTTAAATGAGGTAGGAGCAGTCATAACACGACCTGAAACACGGAATGGAACGGAAATCAATTTTTTTCTCGGCAAGAGGCAGTAAACTAGACGACTTGAAGAAACTATTTGGGAGTGTAATTGTACTGTAGTTTTTAAAAAATAATTATTTTAATATATTTTCAATAAAAAAATAATTAAAAAACAACCTCCACTTACACTTGCTGAAAACTGAGATCCAAGTCAATTTAGAGCCCATTCATAACGCGCATAACAAAATACAGTCTAAGGTTCACAGGAGAAAGTAGTCTTCGAAATAAAAAAAATATTAACATGTAAAAACCCTTCATAAAAAACCGCAGGGCTGATTCAAATCTTTAATGAGTTCACATTGAAACACTGGCGCAGATCAAGTGATTCTAGGTAAAGAGACAGGCATCATGAATAGCCTGCAAGCCATGATTTGTCAAGGACAACAATGCCCGACTTTTTCTAGAGCTACCTCTGATAATGAGCAGCATGAAAGGTCAAGCTCTTCCAACAATGGAATTTTAGCAGCTACTGCAGTCAATCTCTCATAAAAAATATTCTGGAAAAATACGAGCAGAAGGCTTTTGAGCTGAGTTGATCTGTAACATAACCAACTCCTCGGCTTGTGATTTTTTTGAGTTCGTGGGAGCAGCCATCAAGAGATTAAGGGCAAAGAAAATGGATGATATATATACACGCGCGCGCGCGCGCACACTGATATATTAGTCCGTGCTATAATTTTTTTTTTAAATATAAAAATATATTTTAAATCTCACAGCTAAACCAGACCCATAACATTGAATCTAACGATGAAACCAGACCAATAATATTCAATCTGCTACGAAGCCAGATCTACTTGTGGCTCTGGATATGCGGCCAGGCCTTTTTCTAGTTTATAAAAAGAGTGTATTTGAATACGATATTTATTTTACATGTTGTTCTTTCTTTCTTTCTTTTTAAATAAAGTAACACTTCGTCGTTGAACACATCCTAAACTTCTCTCTCTTCCTCCTCTCTTTGTATTATAGTAATCAAACATTTGAAGAGGGTGTGAAATAGCAGTGATCCTGCCACGACACGCAGCTTCAAACGTGGAGATGTGACTCCACGAATTACTGTAGCCGCGTCTCCTCACTCATTTTGTCTTATTAGAGTTCATTTAGGATTATATTTAGAATTTGTTTTTTATTTGTAAATATATTAAAATAATATTTTTATTTTTAAAATTTATTTTTGATATTATTACATTAAAAAATATAAAACCCCAAAATATATATGTATATGTATATAATTTTTTTCAAAAACATTTTTAAAACACAAAAAATAATTATTTAAAAGGTAAAAGGAAAAAACATATCTCTTCAAGCATTGTATATTTGTATCTATATTTTAGAGCTGGATAAACTGACTTATATACAGAATTTAAAATTTCGTTCGACATAAATTTTAAAATTATAATATTTGACATTGCATTATAATCTAAAATTTGATTTTTTATAATTAATTTAAGATAAAAATAAGTTAAAATAACTTTAAATTAAAAATATACTTAATAGAAGCAACTCAAAACAAGTTTTTTTTTTAAAGAATGTAGTAGAAGTTGGAATATATAATTTAAAATTATAAATTAATTAAATCAAGATTTTGTAGCAAACTCTTAATTTAAGTTAAAAACAAATTTTAACAGATAAACCTTTCTTTGAATAAACATTAAAAAATAATTTAAAACAATTTAAAAAATCATACTAAACATGAGCTTCACATTCCTCTTTTATAACCGCTGCATACAGATAAATTATAACTATTTTTATTTCGGAAACAAAGCTTAAAACATTTTTACAATGAGATTAAAAATACAATTAGATACCTGTCTCATTAAAAAAATAAAATAAAATAAAATAAATAATCAAACCTTCACGCGCACCCGCATGTAGATTTAATTATTATCATATAACAAAAAAAAAACAAAAATAATAAAGATACAAACATTTTTGGTTGGAAAAACAAAGATATAAAAACAACTTAATCTGGGAACAATCTGAATTGAATACAAGTAGTTTCTAAGTAGGAGGTACAATGATGGCATGTTTAAAAAATAATATTTTTTATTCATAAAAAATTATTGTAAACAATTGTTAATTCCAAACCTGTTCACATAAAACATGCAAGCATAAAAATAACTATTGTATTATTTTTAAAATTCGACTTGTGTTCGATTAATGACAAAATCCAGGTCACTAGTCGAGGCTCGAGTTACAGGCCGGGCTGAACCAAGTCAACATAAAAATAAAAATAATAATTATTATAACTCTAAAATTTTATTTAGAGATCGACCCGAGGCAACTCACGGGTTACGAGTATGTTTAATTATCAAACCGAGTCAACACAATGATAAAAATAATTATTATCATAATTTTAAAATCTCAAATCAGGTTTTGACTTGGAGCAAGATCTAAGTCATATGGCAATCAGGGTCAACCCAATATGACTCGAGTCAACAAAAAAATAAAATTTATTATTATTATAGTTTAAAAACCTGAGCCCGAGATCAACCCGGGACAAAACTCATGTCACGAATCAAGAAGGTCAACTAGGTCAGTATAAGGATTATAGTTTTCAAACCCGAGTTAATTTTTTTTTTTAAATCAAAACGATGTCGTTTTAGTAAAAAAAAAACAAAAGTCAAATGGTCGCAGCTGGGTTTTTGACCGGGTCTTGCCGGATCAACCGAGCCACTGGGTCATGCCGAGTTTTTCCTTCCCCTATTTTTTCTTCAACTCGGGCTGGGTCCCGGGTCGACCCACCGGGACGGATTTCAAAACTATGATAAAGATAAAAGTTATTATTATTATAATTTTAAAAACCCGACTCGGGAGACGTAAAGGGCAAGACCTGAGTCACTGGCCGAAAGAGTCACCTTGGTTGACCTATGTTTTTTTAAATAATCAAAACAACCTTGTTCCGACCATAAATTTTTTTAAAAAATCAACAAGTTTTTGACCCATGTTTAATCCCAGGTCAACTTGGGGTTTTGATCGGATTAAGTTGAGTCAATTCTTCTTCTATGTTTTTTAACCAGAACCAATTCAAGTTCAGGGTTGGCCGGTTTTGGGTCACCCTTCCATGCTATTCCTGGTTTTATAACCATATTCATTAGAAAATTATTAATTTCAACACTTAATATAAAACTAAAAATATATATAATTATTTTTTTAAATATGCAAGTTCGACAATAATATATATGGATGATTAGGTGGGGCCAATAGTGGTATTCCATCCTGTCAAATGTCAAATATGGACTCCCTCAAATTATCTTCTTCTTCTATTTTTTTAGCAAGTGCAACCAATTTAAAACACAGTAACAAATTCTTTCCTTTTCCCTCCGTCTGGGTTTTGTCTCTCACCTTTTCCTCTTCTCTCGTCGTTTCAATTTTTTTCCCCTCAACTGATATTTACCGTTCCACCCCTATCGCCTCTTTCAGATCCATTATCAATTCTCACAATCTCTATTTTTAGGGTTTTAACATCTCACCACTCTGTCTCTCTTTTCCTTTCTCTCTGATCTATTTTTTCATAAACTCACAAAAATCGTACAATACCTGCATATTCTCAACTTATTTCAATCTAGTCCTTCACAGGATTATTCCGTACATAAGACAGACTAGTGATTAGATTTTAGAAGAAGTTAGTTTGTTTTTAAGCAGAAATGTTGGGGACAGGATTGCAGTTAACGCGGGGACGAGGAGAAGAGGATCGGTTCTGTAATGCCGTGAAAGCGCGCAAAGCTCACCGGACCGATCAACTCCGTAGAGCACGAAGCGATGTTACTGACGATAAACTGGTTGAGAACCGGACCGATGATTTAGAGCACTTGACTAAACCGGTAAAAGTTGCTGTTCCGGCTTCTGAGAGTAACCTGGATCGATTTTTGGAGTCGATCACGCCTTCTGTTCCTGCACAGTATCCGTCCAAGGTTTGGTGGAATTCGAATATTTTTTTTAAAATTTGTTAGTAATTTATTGAAATGAATTTTGGTGGCAGACGACAATGCGGGGATGGAGAACGTGTGATGTCGAATTCGAGCCGTATTTCGTGCTGGGTGACTTGTGGGAATCTTTTAAAGAATGGAGTGCTTATGGTGCAGGAGTGCCTTTAATTTTGAATGATAGTGACTGTGTTGTTCAATATTATGTTCCTTATCTTTCTGGTATTCAAATATATGCCGATTCTACAAAAATGCCTCCCAAGTCAAGGTAAAAATAAAAATACTATTTGTCATGGTTTTGGTTTCTGTTTAGCTAATTTTTTAAGACATGTCTTTTTTTTTTAATGTTGACACATCGAAATGTTGTTACCTGGTATTTGCACTTTGTTACAATGTTGTTCTTGCGGGTTAGAGTCATTTGCGTCATCATAGCTTGCTGTTTGGTTTCTGTCCTTTGTGTGCGAAACATGTACTGTTATTCCTGGTTTGCATCTGTATCTTCGATAATCCATATTGCGCATTTGGTTTATGTAATAGGCTTGTATAGTTATCTGAGTGTGGTTTATGTTTACTCTTTACCTTCGAGCTTCATGTACTCATGTAGTGCCAATCCTAATGTGCAGCCAATCTGGTTTTAGTGGAGTTTGAGCCATCTTCTCTTCAAGTTTACTTACAAACTTGGTGCTTACGGGCTATTATGAATTGTGTTTTTCTGCAGTAAATGTCAAAGATTTATATGAAGCCTCTCGTAAATGTAAATATGGAGTTAAATTGTTAATGTTGGTGCAAAACTTATCCTTCTCTTTGTGGGTAGTCAAGGTCTTACGCAGCTGCTAAATGAAAAAAAATGAGGCTTCTGTCTTGAAAGATGATTCTAATATACATTTAGATTAGTACATCTAAATATTCTGCTAGATAGGATGTCATCGGGCCTTCTCTTGGGTTTTGATTTGTTGAAATAAGATCTTATACTGTTGGGCAGTTGGTACTGTCTGTTAAATTGTTTTTTGAGGCTGTTGAAATTGTGGGATATTGAACATGTGACAGAAAATGTTGTGTTGCATTTTATCAACAAAGTTATTTCGTGTATGATTTCTTTTAAATACATTTACACTCAATGGAATTGAACTCAGGTCCAACTCAATACAGCCCAGATTTCAACTTATTACAATCTTTTCATTAAGTTTTTTACTGTTTCCATTATCCTTTTTCATCTAACTAGATCTAAAGCCATATCTTGCTACAGCCTAATTCCCGATGACAGAATATTAAAATTACTTGATGCCTCAGCTTTCAATAACTGGCCTTCTCATACGCTGTTTTGGAAGCAGTATCATGCTTGTGTCCTAGTGTTACTGTTGCGAAGCACAAATAGCTAGTGCTCAACTAAGCTCATTTGCGTGGTTAGATTTAGAAATGGTTCACAGAGGCTGAATCACACATACACTCAATTTTACTGATTACAATTTAGATTATCTTGTTCTCCTACTTTTTTTTAGCTGTTTACATGTTTTTTGATTGGCTGATTGTATACTAGAACTGAAGGTTATTCTTGTGACAGGCGATTGGGTGAGGATAGTGACAGTGATTTTAGGGATTCAAGTAGTGATGGAAGCAGTGATTATGAGCATGAAAGAGGAGTGAAATGCTCAAGGGATCAATTGAATCATCATCATGTAACAGATGACTTTCCTCTTAGAATCGATAGATTATCGTTGAGAGATCAACACGTTGCCCATAAAGAGGACTTCTCCAGTGATGAGGGTGAATCTGTGAATTGTCAAGGTTGCTTGCTATTTGAGTATCTTGAACGAGACCCTCCCTACAGCCGGGAACCATTAGCTGATAAGGTTATTGAGTGTCCTTGTCAATAGATAGAAACTCTTGCATATTTTGATTAGTTGGGCTCCCTTTTTAGGCTCTCTCTTTTGACCTTATCCTAAACTCTTTCTGCTGCCACAGATATTGGATCTTGCCTTCCGTTTCCCTGAGCTGAAGATGCTAAGAAGTTGTGATTTATTACCTTCAAGTTGGATTTCTGTGGCCTGGTATTCAACATTCTAGTGTTGTATATGATCCGAGTGTTATATTCACACATGACTTACGGTTCCTTATGGACTTCTGTAGGTACCCAATTTACAGAATACCCACCGGACCAACTTTAAAAGATCTGGATGCTTGCTTCCTTACATATCATTCTCTTCATACCTCATTGGGAGGTAATGAATGCATCTGGCCGCTGATTTTCCATGTGGCACTCTGTTTTCATTATTTTTAGGATGCTATTTTTTTATTTTTTTACATGTCTTAGTTTCTTTGTCTGCTTCTTACTCAGTGAAGAGGCATTTCCAATCAAGACTGTTTTCACTATACTGTAAACTTATCAACCCTCCTTTAAAAACATTTCCATTTGAAATGCCATCTTTTAATGGCTCACATTAAATTCTTTGCTTTCCACCTAATGTATAATGGTCTTTGGCTTTACCCCTGGATTGGTTTCTGGTATTGAAAGATTATTATGTGGTTAACATGAGAATACATATGATAGGAAATTGAACAATTAACATTTCTTGGACCTTTTGAGATGGCTCAAATTTTGAGACAGAAAGTAAAGGACGACAATCGCAGTGGATGAAGGAGTAAGGGTACAATGGTTAATGAATTAAAACATGCATCTTTGTTCTTTCTTTCTCTAACTTTCTGTAATTATGCACTGCCTTTCTGCAAATTATATTTTGTTCTGCTGCCCGCAAACATCCTTTTTAGCACAGGCATCCTCCCCCCAATCTTTTATAGATTGGACTTTTTAGTATTATTTTTCTCTTGAAGGGAAGTCTACAATACCTGCAGCAGAACAGTGTTGATGCATATTAGACCAGTGGGTTTGAATGAAATGGTAAAATTGTATTACTGAAGTCAACTTCAATGGTGAGGCACCAACATTTGGCAGTGCTGTCACTGTAGCAACCCCTGCTTTCTCATTGCAACTTTTCTGGACCTGAATAATTTTCAGGATGACAAATCTAACTGCTTAACATATCTCTATCAATTAAAGTTTGCCTTCAGTTACTTTTATGAGACTCATCATGCCAACTTTCTTGGCAGGTGGGCGAGTTGCACAGGCTCCTTTAATGACATATCCCAGTGAAGCGGATGGTATGCCCAAGATATCCTTGCCTGTTTTTGGTTTCGCTTCCTACAAGTTCAAGGGGTCCTTGTGGACCTCTAATGGTGGAGGTGACCGCCAGCTGGCAAACTCGCTATTGCAGGCTGCTAGCAAATTTTTGAGACTGCTTCAGGTCAATCATCCAGACTTCCTGTTTTTCTGCCGAGGTGATACAAAGATATGACTGTTAACACACTAAGCTAGCTAGAAGTGAACCCCATCGATACGTTGGTTCATGCATATATACCTTACATGTGAGTTTAACAATGAAGACCGTGATGATTAGTGGATTTGGGTGTCCTTTCTACTTGGTTTCCTGTTTTTTTTTTAATAATTTATGAGAAACGGGGGAAAAAAGAAATAAAGTCGAGAATGGTTCAGAATGGAAGGAGTGCAAGTGCAATAAGGCTCAAGAATAGTGAATAGAAAAACAGAGCTAGGATATGTGTGCTGCTAAAGGTCTGAGCTAAACCAAGGTAAAGAGGTGGTTGGGTTGCTGTCAGTGTAACCGAGTTTCGTCTTGCTTGTTTTCTATATTTTATATAATGGGTATGTCACGATAAACCAGGCACTTTTTTATGCTCTGATTATCCGTATTTAGGATTTAATGTCTTGTTTTAACATCCGGAAGGGGATTTTGATAGGTTGTGTTTTCAAGTTTGAGCCTACCCCAGCAATGTATTTTAACACTTAACTGCGTGATATCCTTGAGGAGTAGTGTGTTAGAATGTTTTTGTTATCTGTACATTATGATCGGGTGAATGGTGGTCCCAAATTGTTTTGTTTCCCTTGTATGGTGATTTTATAGCCCAATGCTTGCCATTTTAACACCAACTGGAGTGGCATGACCCTTCTTTTAGTGACCCTAATTCCAGCCAGATGGTGCAGATAGATTGTACAGTGTCTGTTATCCATGGATTTTGCCATCGTCTACAATCAGCGAAGAGCTTGCTTTTTCTGTGTGGAGGTCCATAATCAACTCACAGCTCTTGCTTTTGATGGAAGAAAACCAACGAGAGGCTAACACGCGTGTCTCGTTCTGCTGCTTATGTTTTGGCTGGAGCAGGGCTGAGCATTTCTCTTCTGTGTAGTTTTGGATCAAAATAAACAATCAAAATACTGAATTGAAAACTACTTTAAACTAATCTGATTTGATTTGGTTTGATTTGGTTTTTTTTCTTTTCAGAACTTGAGTGTTTTCTAGGTTTTTTTAGTGGCTATATTTGAAAAGATGGAAGAACAATGTATATTGATTGAGTGAATAAATACAGACCTTAGGTCATGTATTTGTACAGCCAAGGCATTCCTATGAGTTAGGAATGGGAACTACATTACAGGAAAATCAGCTACAATATAGGAACTAAAATAGGAAAAT
>Ga0307510_10004549_pt1 | contig 16324 bp, 10 predicted proteins | sample 12_EM_MG_FD_207224 | JGI IMG/M metagenome (GOLD analysis project Ga0307510, IMG submission 207224) | Populus trichocarpa ectomycorrhiza microbial communities from riparian zone in the Pacific Northwest, United States - 12_EM | ecosystem: Host-associated > Plants > Roots > Unclassified | place...
GTGCTTTGAGACTGCCTGGCACTTCTTATGGTGCTCATCCTTGGCGTGTTGTCCCGCACACAACGGGCAGATCAGCGTGTCCTTAGGGCGTGAGCAACGGGAAGATACATGACCAAGCTGCCAGCAGCGGTCGCATTGGGAGATCAGGGGACGCGACTCATACTTCCGGGGGCGGGTGGTGCGGTTGCCAAACAGGAACGGTGGGTTTCGCATGATGTCCTTAAGACGCGAACCATCCTGGTCAATGAAGGCAACAGAGATCGAGCCATGTATAGCCTTCTGGTGTCTGGCCGTTAGCCAGTAGGGGTCTCCGAGGAGGATGAGGTCCTTAAGACCAGCATTTCGGGCGAGCTCGACACGAAGGTCAGTAGCAGAGGGTAGTGGGTCGCCCATCGCTTCACGCATTGTTGGGACGGAGTTGAGGACAACTCGTGTGTAACCTTTGGATGGGACAATGGAGTAGTGAGGTCCGAAGACCTTAGTGAAGATGGACCGAAGGCGTAAGACTTCGTCCAGTGAAGGGTTGCCATTAAACGTCAGCACAAAATTGCGCGACGTTTGGCTGGTCCAACGACCGCCAATCAACTCAGCTTGCCTAGTGCCGGCGTTCCTGACGTGTGCTTGGATGGAGCGGACATAGGACGCCGCATCACCGCGTCGACCTGATGGGGCGGTGAGATCGCCAGCCCGGGAGTCATAAACCAAGGTGTACTCAGCTTTAGTGATCGGCTTGGGGGCGGTGGGGGCAACAGGGGGCGGGCGAGAAGATTTGTCAAGGAAAGCGGCAACCGCATTGTCCTTGGGGACCTTGAGTCCCAGTTTGGGCGTGAAGCGTGCGTTGAACGCATTGATGACCTGGGCGTGGGTCAGGGAATCAAGTTGCGGCTTCGTCAGAAAGCCATGGGCGGCTTGCGCAGCAGACGGGGGCAGCGCGGGGGAAGCACCAGCGACGGGGCCAGCAGGTTTCGCCGCAGCGATGGCGGCAAAGGAGCGACCTTTCATTCCGCCCATGACAGACCAGCCATGACCATTGCCAGGGGGGGGTGTGGAGATGTCAAGGACGCCGCCGCCGCCTTGGTGACGCAGGTGTGTAGGAGGAGTGGACTCCGTGATCTTGGGCTCCGCCGACGTGACCTTGGAGTCATCCGAAGAGATTGAGATCGGTTCGGATATGCGTGTTTGGGATTGGGGCTGGGGTTGTTCGGAAGGCGATCTGAAGCGGTGGCCGCCATCTTTGCGGAGGAGGTGTGCTTCACCCCGCCAGGTGCCGGTGAACTGAGAGATTTCTGGGGCAGTGGATACGGTGGACCCACAGTCAATCCGAGTGGCGCGAGCGAAGTCATCAAAGACCTGGGCTTGGCTGAGTTGGATGCAGATGATCTTAAGGAATGTCTCATCGACAACATCAGCAGGAGGGAGCACACAGGGGGCGATGGAGTGACGGTGGCAAAAGTCTTCCCAATCATCCTCAGCCTGAGTGGCGAGGGACTGGAGTTGGCCATGTTCGTATTGATCGTGAGTGTCCTCACGTGCGCACAGGATGATGGACTCGAAGTATGGATGAGTGTCTTGGTCCTGCTTGGCAAAAACAGCGCGGGCATCATCCATTTCCGCGTCTTCGTCATCAGCCCTGGAGGGAGCGGACGCTACATGGTAATCCATGTGTTCCTCACCTCCGTCTTTGAACTTCTGAGACGGGGCGCAGTATCCAAAGACATCCCCATCATCCGGAAGGTCATCGCCAGGAGCCCAGTTCTGTATTTCCTCAACAGTGCGTAGGCGGGAGCTGATGTCCTCAATGGACGATTTCAGGGGCACAAGGGCCGCCATGATTGTCAAACCAAGGAGGCGCATCATGCGATCCTCAGCTGTCTCAACAGTCGGGGGTGGAGCGGGTGACGGTGTCACCGACTGGTAGCGGTCTACCAGGGGGACTTTTGGGGATGGGCCAGACGATGACAACGTGACTCCAGTTCCATACACCTGATCAGGTGCGGCCGGACTCGGGCAGGCGTCTCCCAAGGGAGCAGCTGGTGCCATCACGACATCAGGAAGGGGGTTCAAGTGGGTCTCAAGAAGGGCTGCGGAGGGTAGTGTCCCAGGACAGCTAGGGGTCGAGGTCCTGCCAGAATCAGCATCGCCAAGGGTCCCCACCGACGCTTTCGCATTGTTGGGCCCAACCAATGGCACGACGATAGTCACCAGAGCATCCGATCCAGAAGCCTCCTGGGCGACGCTAGGTCGAGCCCGGCCCCGGGCGTGGTCGCTTACGGGGGCACAAGGAGGGAGAGTCTGACTTACCACCTGGAAGTCCGCCTTCGTCGGCGTCTTGTCCAGCTTCTGACTGGGAGAGGGGGAGGGAGATCGCGCGCGAGAGACGCTGCGAGAGGGGCGGGATATGGGGTCCGCGCAGCATTTGGCGCGGCGGGCGCGTTTGTCAAGGGAGGGGTCATCCCCAGAGCGTGGTTCGGGGACCTGGGCATGGACGAGTTGGAACACAGTGAGGTCGTCATTAGTGGCCACCAGGACTGCCTGACGCTTCGCAGCGAACTCAGTCTCCATATCCACCTTGAAGCGAACAAATTCATGCTCGGCCTGGGCACGGGAGGCAAGCTCCTTGGCTTGGCATTCAGGGGTGAGGGTGGAGGCCATCCATGCGGAGAACTCTGTGGAGGCCTCGGACAAAGTGGCGGTTTGGTGACGGAGGAGTTCAGCCTTGTACAAATGCTTGGCGTCAGCATGGGCATCTTCCTCAGCAGCGTTGAGCTTGGCTTGATGCTCAGCATCGAGGCGACTGACAAGTGACAAAGGGAGGGAGTGGGAAGCATCGGAGATTAAGGTCTCCGTGAAGTGATGTTTCATTACCTCAAGGAGGCGGCAAGACCACTCAACGAGGCGAGGGTCAGAAATGAGTGTGGAGATATCAGGGGTGTGCTTGGAGGTGAGGCTGTTAATTGCCGCGTCCTGCGCGGTAATGCATTCTCCGTTGACCCAGTCCTGGATGAAGACGTGGGCCTGCTCAATGGCCCTGTCGACGGTAACCTTGCGAGCCATCTCTACTTGGTGGCTGCATTCAGTGAGGTTTACGGTCCATTCTTCTTTGGACGTGGGGAGTTGGTACGTGTGGACGCAGTTCATGCAGGTGACCCAATCCTCGGCGTCGTCCTGGACATCATGAAAGAACGTCTCAAAAGACTCAAGGGCGAGCTTCAGGGTGGAGAGCGTGGACTTCTCGAAGGGGGAGAGGTCCTGGAATTTACAGATGGAGGAGGAGCGAATCGAGTTGCGGACACCATTGCGAGCATCGATGAGGAGGGAGGCGACGAGGTGGAGCCATGGGGCTCGTTCCTCTGTGAAGTCGGAGGACAAGATGGCCCGGACTCTGTCAATGGCAACAGAGTCGTCGATGTCCATGGCGATGGACGGGTCGGATTCGGGTTGGGTGAGGGGTTGGGAGGAGCAGAGGTCGTCAGGGACAGAGAATTCTGGGGGGTTGCGACCGGGGACGATGAACCCAGAGGGGTCGATGGGGGGGAAGGACATGGTGGCCGTAGCCAAGGGCGGTGAAAACTGTGTGTTTCGACGTTGGGAGTGTGAATCGCCAGCAGTGTGGCAGTGAGTGTCAATTGGCCTGACTGTATTACTACAGATAGATCGAAAACTGCTGATGTTCTATATCCTACTTCTAAGCTACCACTTTCTCTGGCGAAAAAAATTGCCGCGGAGGTGGTGGTTGCCGAAAAAGGAAGGTGGCTAGGTGTTGCGGGCTGACAAGTTAGGCAACACGACAGGCAACACGTGAGAGCGTAGCTGGCCGTGTTTATCACTGTTGTTGACTGTTGACACACGGTTGACTGTGTCATCCATCTGTTACGCATGGTTTTTCGAAGATTCCTTACTACAGTACTACTTGTCATAGCAAGTCTCTCACTTTAGACTTCAACATCACTAAAATGACCCGCTCGTGAGTTATAATCAGAAACTGGTCTGCGAAACTTCGACGCTGCCTCGCAGAGAGTGCATGCTGATTTTTGAACTTTTGCCATGAAGTATTGCCGCGTTGTGTGAAGTAGCGGGATCGTTAGACAATGCATCGGATGCCATTCCTCACCCAGTATAACCCCGATCATCTGCCTCTCATGGATACCACTATTGCTTCTGACGGTGGCGCCTCAGTCTCGCTCCCCCAGAGAAAGTTCTACCAAACTTGCCACCTCGCTTCCTTCCTGATTCAATTTTGCCTGGCAGCTGAGCGGTTCAATACAGGGACTCATCGAAAAACCAGTGGTCTGACACCGCGGTCTCGACTATCTTATGCAGCCATCGCCAAGAACACGTTTTACCTTGGGCGCTTCGACGTTGGCCCAAGTGATAACCCAGTCACTTCTGGTCAACAGTCGTGGATGAAGGCTCCTCGGCTCCCAGACAACCAATTGCTGTCCCAGCAACAGTCTTGAGCAGCTATAACTGGTATCAACACCCAAAGATGCGTGGGTGCTTAATATGGGGACCAAGACGCCGTATCGGGATGACCAGGGACCCCATCTTGCCGGTGAGTTTTATGCTACTCAGCATGCAGCGGCATCCGGTTCTCACAAAATTCCTCCCCCATCTCGGACCATATCAACTTTGCGGACATCACTGGAGACCTGCAGCGAGGCACCCTTGGGACTTTCTAGGGCAGATAAATCGGAACAGAAGGGATCAATCACGTCTCATTGAGGTGGAGTCGCCCTTCGGATGAAATGTAGTAAAACCCGGCGCTTAGTAAGTCGATTGCACAGCTTGCCTACAGCCCTCACCTCAGCCCTCTACCCCATTCAGCACCACCTTTGAACCGACTGAGCGTCACCACGTCTTTGTCACAATCTTCCCTGGCACCGGTCAGATCCAAGATGTTATCCAATTGGACGCAGACATCTCGTATAGTGAGTCCCACGCATCACCTGGGGGAGCTCCGTCCGAGTTATGACACCCTTCAGGTGAAGACGACGGGACAGCGCATTCAAAGAGTGAAAGACACCACTGAGCTGCTCCCTACATCCACCTTTACGCCCGGAAATGTGCTTACTGTCACAGCAGAGCACTCTTCTCAGCTCCAGGTAGTATCATCTCAACAACCAGTCCCTTGGACAGGGGCAATTCGCGCCTTGAGGGAAACCATGGGAGTCAACCTCAAGGCTAAGCCACTGGTGAGCCGCCGGAAAGACCCGCTTCCTAATTCAGAAGATGCCCTGTGCCCAATGCCTCGAGGTCGAGTAAATTCTCCCAGGTGGCTACCAAGTTCCGGAACCGTCGTTGAATTTTCGCGGCCAGGGACGGAAGAACGCGGCTTGTCTTGGGTGTTCAAACGCACGACGGTGCCACACGCACCAAGAATTTCCCTTATCCTTTCTGTGTGACTGCCTTTGGGGTCGTGCCATCACGTGGCTCTGTGCCCATTGCCCACTGCCCTGGCTTGACACTGTTCGTACTTCTTTTTGAGTCGAAAGGGTTTCAAATTATCCTCTAGCTCGTGAGTTTCATCTCTTGCGTGTTCCTCGTCACCACCGATATCAACTCTAAGATGAACAACTTGTCCTTCCCCTGCAACTCCTGAAACATGTTTTTTTTTCCTCCCTCGGCTCTGGTTTACTATTCCCATCTATCCCTGCGTTTGCTCCGGCGGGGCTGTTCTTCGTGTGTGTTGTCCGGTCACGAGGATCCATCTGGTAAATGGGATCAGGTGATCATTGAGGTGGCGAGGAGAGATGCGAGCCATCGGGTCTTTACTCAGGTCGGTGCTTCCCACCATAAACCGAGCATTACTGGAACTGATCGGACACAGGTATGGCAGATACGGGATGGGCATCCTAGGAAGTAACAGACTAACAGTTCTCGTACGATTTCCACTGCCGTTATTACTCAGCACTTGCATCCCCTGGCTCTGTGCGTGCTGGAAGGCCAACATCGATTCTCCTCATGGGTGCAGCTTGCACGGTGCTAATCTATCCCGTCTTTATCGAACTCTTGTGCGCGCCGTGCCCTCATGCATTTGTGGTATATCCTCTGAACGTAGCTCAAAGGTTCGATCACAAGGATCAGGCGACTGTCGTTCCGTGTTATTTGGCTCTGCCCTCGCCATATTACTTTCTGTGACAGGACAGATCGTATACGTCCAGGGGTTCTCGGGTGACGTCTATTAATCAAGATGATGTCCACGGCGCCATGGTGTCGTGGTGGCGGCGCGCTCATTCCATGTGGGCATGTGTCTGTCAATCGACGCCTTGGACATGCGTCACCGCATAGGCAATGCAGGATCCATCGGTTTTGCGACAATTATGACGACGACGACGACGACTGGATATTTGTCCTTGACATCCTCTTCGAGATGGACCTTAGCTGTAAGCATCGAGCGCTTTTGGACATATACACATGATGAGTTTGAAACATATCAGGCAGAATGAACGCATCACGCCATATAATGCTTTCCCGAGGTCTCGTGGCAAAAGATCACCCTGCACGTACAGCCCTCTTCTGTGAAACCATCGCACATGTCAGGAAAAATGATCAACGCCCTCGTCATTGAATCTACGTGGATGCTACGTTAATCTGCACCCTCGCACGCGACTTCCCTCCCTTTTCCGACACTCACCCTTCTGCAGCCGAGGCCTTTGTCCGTATGCAGCGCATTCTCTGCTGGCCCAATGTTGTGCTTGTAATCTATGGTGCTAACGACGAGATCGGGTCTCAGAGCTTCGGATGGCGTTGGTCTACGCCACCGGAGGTGAAGTGCCACGTACCACCCGACAATGCCATGGAATATGAGCTTGCCTTCTGTGTCACCAGTCCCTATGGGCCGGTGATGAAACTAATCCCTAGCGCTAAACGAGAACGTTTATCTGTGCGCCTGCTTCGGCTTCAGCAGTACGGCGATGCCAGTCGGGAAGAAATAACTAGACAAGAGCCTGCGACAAAATAGCTTTCGAGGGTCTTGAATGGGCATACATCGTGGGGCGTGCTACTGTATCTATAAGGAACCCGCAGGCGTGTGTGTACGCAGGGCACGTGACTCTGGCGCAGGGAAACCATTCGTGTGGGCGTGAGGTGCGTAGTATATCGGTTCTTGGCCCATATGTTCGCGATCGAGATAACCATAGTGCAATGGACGCTTTTTGGTGAACTCCCGGTTTTGGGGTCACTCTTATACGACTATCACCATGTGGTGCGTGTGCGTACTGCGGTTCTTAGACGCCCACTGTGCGTGTAACGATGGGTCTTCGTCGAAGCTGTAGTTGACGAAGTAAGGAGAAGCACACGGGAAAGGAGGGTTTATACCTTCCAATCCTCGCCTCGTGTCTACATCCTACATCACGATCCATCGTCTTGTCTGGAAAATGCATTATCCGCTCCGCCGGAGCGCCGAAGTCAATGCCGAAGTCGATCACTCTCTTCACTCATATTTCCTTTAGCAACCACGATCCGTTCCCGTCCCGTATCGATGCCGACGTCTTCCAGACACGTGGACGACACTCCTACAGGTCACGAAAAACATCTGCAACGTCTAGTACGTCCCATGGTTTGTTGTGCGCATGACACACCTGACTACTACTTAGCATATAGAATCGCATCCTCAGAGCCTGATATCTCTGAAATGAGGGGCTTGTAAATTACACCTTGACTATCTCCGCTTGGGCGAGACACGCTTTGCTGCCTCACGCAGAGCATGCTCAAGCTGAGTTTGATTGGCTGATGTGATGTTGCCACACCCCCTACAATAGAAACAATCGTCAACAGTATGACGACGTCCAGGCCTCAAGTTATTAGCGCGGTGCACCGATTCTTGGAACTGGGACTATATCATCCCTCTACTATGTTCCGGCGAATCCGCTCGTCCACCTGACCTCTTCCCATGGAAAACGCAGGCGATGGAATCTCACCGTCTCACTCGACCCAGCACCAAGCCCTGTCAAAGTCTCCACCTCCCCCCAACAACACTCCACAGTCCGGTCTTGCTTCACGGACAGGAAATATCGCGTCTGGGTCTGTGAATATGCCCCAGGATAAGGATGATTCGACGTATCCTGGATTTCGTCTGGCAGTCAATCCACGGACGTTGCAAAAGGTGCCATCTTATGCGGACTTCACTAGGATGGCGCTTTCCCGTAATGACTCTCAGGGTGTCACGGGCGCTAATCCCACGGCGACCTCTAATCAACCATCGGGGAGCACGGATCCTCTTCTCGCAGGCAATCTGACAACCGCTGGTCCACTGGCGGGGTCCACGAGTCGTCCAAGGCCAACGAAGCATAAAGACACAAGCGAGCTTGAAACCGCGCCCAAGGCGCGCTCCTGGGGCTCCCAGGTGAGCCTAGCATTGTCGTACCACTTTGACGTGTGATCCTCACCAGTAATCCTCCGTTACAGCCCCTTAGTAGTACAGACGACGCGCGTGGTGTTGCTGTGCAACCCATATCCTCCTCCAAGTCATCTGACATATCCACTTCGAAGGAAGGCCATACACCACTGCGGGACGTAACGTCTTCGCGAGTGCCACAAGAGACTGGAAGCGATACTCCCTTCGGGCTTCCCAGAGCCGAAGAATTGGTCGAAGGGAATCAATCACCTCTCCTCAAGGCGGACTTATCTCGCGAAGGTAATACGATTAAACCCCACGCCCAAGAAGTCGATCGTGTTGCTTCCGCTCATCCGCCGCTCAAACCCTCCATCAATCCTACTCCTACTCTGGGCCAACCGAGCGCCTCTGTGTCTTTGTCACTATCTAGTTCAGCGCCGGCCATAACGAAGACAGGGTCAAGTTGGATGCGCACGCCCCACCGCGACCCTCGGGCTGGCATGTCCCCATCCGAATCACCACCCCCTCCCGATGAAGACAAAGGACGGACGTACCCGAACGAATCAAGTCACACGATGTCGCTCGCAGCCTCATCACGTGACTCCCGTTTTCTCACAGGGCACATTGCCTCCGCAGTGGACGTCGATTCGCTTTCCCTGCCGCAGAGCTTGGACAGGACCAGCCCCCGCACTCAAGGAAACGAAGGAGTTGAGCGCGAAGCTGAGCGAGCCGCGGAGGCTCTGACGTCGGATAAGAAGGGGGGAAAGCGGACAGCAGCGCCGAAGGAGCCCGAGATCCACCAGGAAGACCCTACCACTGATCCGTATAGTGCCCAGCGCGGTAAAACTGAGTCAAGTCCCCCGAGCAATCATACTCCGGATATCAAACGACACCCAAAAGCCCCACCACAAAGCTCCGTCGAACAGACGTCCTCGTCTAGCGTCAGTCGTGGGCGTGATCTGGGCGCGACACATCACCCTGACTCCAGCGAATTCGGAGGAAATACCGGACGTTCAGACGCGATATCCTCGCTGCGTAGAACGGAAGCGTCAGCCACGCCACATTCCACACAGAACCAAGCCAAACATGCTTTCAGTACACCCTCGAACAACAAGCCGATAAGCTCTAGTTCAAAGTACCACCCGCGGCCCCCGACAGTCGTGGGAGACTCCCAAATCCTGTCCCGGACCACGTCTTCCCTCGTGTCTGCGCCAAATACTCCCATAACCTCTCGAGAAGATGAAATGGAGGGAGAAACGCGCCCTGGTACCGTCCCTTTGCCGAAACACATGCAATCTGTCAGGCAGCCTGATCCAACCGCTGGTCATCTCGCGTTCCGGAACGCACCTCCTACAAAAGCACTGCCAGAGACCGGCGATGATACCTCCTTGAGACTTCCGGACTACCATCATCTCACGGAGACACTTAGCCCTTCCCTTGTACAAGTCGACTCTCCTCAAGAACGTGTTGAGGGTAAACCCCATTCGAAACCAAGTGATCGCGCCCAACTATCCGGTAAGTTATCCTTCGTTTCTTTAGACCGAACTTTGACACTCATGCCTTTCCTATCGCTCATAGCACACGCGGCACCATCTATTATCAAGGTATCATCCAACATGGGGAAGGAACTTGGATCGCAGGCACAGCCCGGACAGCCCATTTCGCGACCACAATACTCACAGCGCGAAAGTGGTGGATTAGTGCCTAACCAGCAACGTCGCACAGATACTTTGATAACGAGGCACGCGGAGATACCCTCCTCTGAACATGCCGCTACCATCGAAGTTGCCTCTTACCCACACCTTCGACCAGTCATTGCGTACGTTCCAGTATACCCAGGCGAGGTTTACAACCCTGAACGTGCCCCACCTCCCCCTCCGTACGAACCAAGTCTGTCTCCAGGGGTACCGGTCGCCCAAGGGGGAGCCCCCGCCCAAGGGGGAGCCCCATCAAGATCGGATGCCAGAATCCCTGGTGAGGTCCGCGATGAGCTAAAGAAATTGCCTGGTAAAAATTTATCCCGTCTTCTCTTCGGCACTGTTGAACTCACCGGCGTCTTCGTTTTGTCACCCATAGCATCACTAGTGCTGGAAGCGCCACACCATCCCGACGACCAAGTTCATATGGACCGCTCTGGAGAAGTAAAACAGCTGCTTCTCCCCACTAGAGAAGACGCTGTTGCAGCTGTATGCCCTCCCCCGGACCATTCTCAGCCCGTCGGAGTGTATCGCAGCGACCGTTCCCACTCACCGCACGGCGTGAGACAATTAGATGCGCTGTCAAGCCCCAAGATATTGAATGGAAGCAGATCTGGTAGTTCCGTGGAACAATACAATGAGACAGCTTCCCAGAAGGCCCATGACCCGCCAACTATCATTGTTCAGCAGGAGGTCGAGTCTCGTGGAACGGGTTCGTCCGATGACGAAGACCGTGGGAGAAGACCACGTGCAAAATCGGATGAGGACGGACGGCCAGGACAGAAAGATGATGACGCACGGGGATCACAACATTCACAAGCGTCATCCAAACGAGTACCAAAAGTGGTACTGATACCACCAACACCACGCGTATCAGTAACACCAGAAACGTTCGGTGACATACCACCAGTACCCACGCCACCAGTTCCCGTGCCACCGGCACCCACCTCACCACCGGGACCATCGGGACCGCCAGCACGGCCAGCAAGTAGCCTGCGTACAGAAAGCAGCCCAAGAAGGAAGAAGAAAGGTATACTTCGTATGATTTGCCCCTGCTTGGGGTGAGCAGATCGATGGCTGTAGTCATACCACTTGTCGATCATTTCCGTGAAGCAAGGTACATTATGACGATATTCCGACACCTGAACCAGCAATCGGTGCTATGGCATTGAACGTCGTTTTCTTTATTCCCCGTTGACCAAATACGTCGTGTACACATGGACTGGTGTTGGGTGCAAGCGCGGAAACAGAATCAGGTAATCAATACTAGCTAAGTAGATGAGATAACTCGAACTTTGATCAACATGAACTTCGTACGTTGCCAAACGTTCAGTTGCAGCAGAGAGAATGGCGCTGCTAGGAGAAGCCAAATCTCGGAGAGATCATGTCGTGTCTGGGAGCTCTGATTCTTTGCAACAGGGCCTACCATATCTAGGCCTAGTCGATAACTACGGGTACGTGATATCTACAGTAGCTGATTCGGAGCCACCATAGCATGATGGCCAGAGAAAGTCCACCTCTCCATGGGGCCGGCACTTGCCGGTTCTGCGCTAAATCCATCAACTTACCATAAATAAACCAAGCTAGAAGCCGACTGTTGGCCTAGTTACTGTCACTTCCGTGTGGTCGCAACTCGGAACCAATTTTTTTTCAAGCGTTCTTGCCTGACTCAAAACGGCTTAAAAGTTATGAATCCACCTAACGACACACTGTCCACGGAGGGCAACATGGGTGAGCAATACCGCGTCGTGACTGACCGTGCTTCAAATCGCCAAGTCGCCAACCTCAACCCTCCGAGTGCCGTCGGAGCTCGAAGGCCCTAACCATATGCAAAATGCCACGTCAATCAGTAGTTGCTGAAGCGCTGAAGCTGAAGACCATGACCCTGACAATGACCTAACACACACACTGTAAGTCACTCGGAGTCATTGACCTGTGCTCCGCAGCTCAATTCAGTAAAGGGTCGACGGCTTTCTTCATTTTGCCGACTAAACTCGGTCTAGCCGATCACCAACTGACACCGCCTGACACCGCTGACAAGCTAAGGGGCTTGCCGCGTCGCTTTTTTTGCCAGAGGTATTTATACTGCATCCGCGTCCCGCTGCGATGAAAGGCCGTCACGTCCCCTCATGCCCATCATGCCCCGTTCTGCACGTCACAGTGAAACGACCGTCTCGATGATTGATTCTGATGATTCGCTGAATGATAGGGGAGATTTCGGCACCCAGGGATGCTCACGACGTGTTACCAGGCTGGGGCGTGGAGAGCATAAGAGAATCTCCGGTGCGTGATTCGTGGATTATTTCTTACCGGAAAACAAGTCCTGATTGTGGAGGCATGACGCAGGTGCTGGCATCGGAACTCCTCAGCTCCCGCATCTAATTGATGGCCATACAGATGAGAAATCAACCGTTCTGCTATCTGAAAGCGAATCCCGTGTCCCTCCGTCAAGTTCTGGTTCCGTTAGATCTCGCTTCGTGGGTCGACTCGGAGCTAGCATGCGTAGTTTGCCATCTCTGCGCACCATTCCCAGCTGGCGGAGCAGTCTTGTTCCCGATGCACACGAGACATACGCCAAAATCGAACCCCGATATGACAGTGAAAGTTCCGACAGTCCCAACCCCCCATATCGTTCGTCTGGTATAAGGCCAAACCGACACACTTCATCTGGCAACCGATGGCGCTCCTCTCTTCGTCGCCGACGCCACGAGAAGCGCACCAGAAGCCCGAATGACGTCTTACACGCCCCCATATCTTATCCGAGTTTCCTTACACGCTTTCCACGCATGAAACCCGAACGTCATGACCCCGATCGTAGCTCCAGCAGCTCGCTCGACACCCATCGATCATCTTGCGATAGCCACATCCCGTTCCCCTCAGTTTCCGAGGGATCACACCCTTCCCCACACTCTCCCGACGCCCTCGCGGTGTTTCAGATCCCGCCAGACGAGGGCAAGACGCCGCTTTTCAACTGTTTTGGGAAACATCACGATATCTCCGACGACGACATTCGAGTCATGTTTGCGGAGGCGGCCAGCGACGCGACGGGTTCGAGTACAAGTGAAACCTCTACGTCTGTGCTCCCTTCACCCGGACGGCGCGGCCTTCTTACTCCCTTGAGGCGACGCGTCAGTGCCTTGGCAAGCTCCGTGGTGCACATCCGACGCAAGTTCTCGACCGTCATTCATCAGCGCCGCCACTCCCCCAACTCCATCCATTATGACAACGATCCTGAAGAGTACGACATTCCATGCCTCGCATATATCACATGCTTGTGGTAACTGCGACACGTCGGCGACGTTTTGGCTGGTCCAACTACTATAGTTATGTTAAATATCTAAGCTGTGCTGTACATATACTTCGAGGTCAGAGACCTGATGTGCCCTAGGACGTTTCTTTAAATTTCAGATGACTTTTCCCCTCCCATCCCCGTCCTGGAATCGTCTTGATCTGTACACTGGCTCTCGATCTACATGGTAAGTGATAGACTCGGCGCAGAGGATAATCACCAACATAAAGTACAGGCAGCAACCGTCCGGGTTTCAGATAGTGTACTGGGATAACACGTTTGGACAGGGACCTGAGTTACCCGTTTCAGGAACACTGAGCCTTCACAGCGTCCAAATACTGTATCCTCCAACGGCGTGTCCACACCGATTCAATCAATTAAACCGTGACCTGACGTATTACTGGCCTGCTCTCGGTTCAGGACTATTTCGGCTTACTGGCTCGAACCGAGTCACTTGGTACTTTCATATGTCAGTATGAGTGGTCTTGGCCGCGGTGCATGGCCTTACTGTTATTACAGCGACAACAAGCATGCAACAGGCTACGAAGATTCAGCGCATCATTGCTCAAGGCAGCACAGGGCATATTGCATGTGACGCGTTTCCTTTGAACTGAACAGAGCGACGACGCCACCAGTAAGGAATGACCCCAGCCTCGGTCTAGTATGTCACCGAGGTCTACGTTCGAAAGCTACCACCAATACCACCCGCCAAGGAATGAGAGGCCAGCTGTGTGTGTGCGGGCCACCAACCTCGTGGGCAAGTCGATGTGAGCCACAGGCCGTTCGTTATTTGCGTGGGCGTGTGGTACTCTGCTGCTCCTCGGCGCATATACCTGCCATTAAGGTAGTCAGACGCATTCGGGCGAGCTAACCAGTTTCGGGAGCTCGTTCGTGCGCTAATGTTACTACTGTATGGAATGCCCGTGCTTGGTTCTCGGATGGACACTTACGGTACCTGCAACGAAATGTTCACGTCGGTACTGGAAAGTAGCTCATCGCTTCTTGTCGCGTCCATCGGCTTCAAAGTCCCAATTCTGCAGAGACAGTGCAGACCGCATGCGCAATGAACGCAAGAGAAGGGAAAGTGAAATGGGCTTGAAACGGTCACTGTGAATGAGTGCTGTGCCGGGTCACGGATTTACTGTATACCCACCCTCGTCAACTCGTGTCTGGATCAAGATCCCACGGTCTTGCCATACGCACCTCGTGGCTTTGATGAAGAACTGAAGCGCTGAAGCTGAAGACCACAATAGATTAATATCAGTGCCGAAATTGCTCAGTCTGTAGGGGTCGCTGCATAGTATACCGCCTTTCGGAGTTCATATCCGATCCTTTTCCGTCCCCCTATGGTGCTGACACCTTCCATTGAGCGCCACACATGCTTCCGCTTCAGCCCAGTTGGTGTTGACACGTGACCAAGGCTCCGTTCACCGTTGACGTTCACCCCGATCTTGTGTTGGCTACGTGAAACTCTCTACCACTGCTTAGTATACGGAAGCTCTCATCGACCCTGACGTCTTCGGCTTGGAATGGGTGAGCTGGAATCCGAGCTAAGCTCCACTTCCACGAGACACGTTTGCCCCCCTGCCTCGCATTGAGCATGCTGAGTCTGATCGATCAAATGCTTGACATCTTGTTTATTTGGTCGCCCAAGCGAATTGCGCTGCTTTGAAGACGATTTACTAACCCTTTTATGGGAGAAGAAACAGCGCCCTCACCACGTACAGTTCCCAAACGGGCTCACGACCACGCACTGGCAGCACGCCTCACGTTATCAGCACGGTGCACCGATCCTTGGAACGGGGGGTATATCAGCTTTCAATGCCACATCATCCCAGCGAATCTGTTCACCCTCCTCACCTCCGAATTGAATGTTTTCACTTCTCATGGATATGGTAGACGATAACACGCCACAATTTCACTCGTCCAGACAAAATGCTTTGCCGAGGTCACCGACACCCTCTGACAACTCTCCACAGTCCAGTCTTGTTTCGCAGTCAGGAACCGTTCCAAAGACATTGCAAAAGGTGCCATCTTATGCGGAGTACACTAGGCTGGCACTTTCCAGTAAAGACCCTCATGGTGTTCCGGATGCCGCTTCTAATCAACCGTCGCGGAGCACCGAGCGGTCCGAGCCTCGTCTTACTGATAATCTGACAACCGCTGATTCCTCGCTGGCGTCCACGAGCCATGAAAGGACGTCGAAGAATAAAAAAGACATGTCGCGGTCTCGAAGTGGCCAGGTGAGACCTCATACTCGCGTTGTACTTGTCTGTGATTCTCATCAGGAGCTCATCCTCCGCCCCAGCCCCCTACTAGTGTAGACAATGTGCACGGCATTACTGCACCACCCATATCCTCCTCCAAGTCATCTGGCATGTTCGCTTCGAAGGACGTTCCCACGTCATCCCGGAACGCACCACTCACGCGAGCGTCACAAGCGACTGGTACTGATCCCTCTGGTCCTCTCTGGGCAGAAGAACTGGGGGGAAGGAATACATCGCAGATCCCCCAGGCAAACTCAGCGCGCGAAGTAAATGCGGCCAAACCCCTCGCCCAGGTAGTTGGCCGCACTCCTTCCGTCCGTCCTTCCCCCAAACCCTCCGTCCACTCAGCTCCAGCTCTCAACCAACCGAGCGTCTCTACGTCTTCGTCTCCATCTCATGTAGCGCCGACAATGACAAAGACGACATCAGGTTGGATGCGCACACCCCACAGTAAACTTCCAAATGAATCCCGTGGGGATTCTCACACTGATGGAGCACTGTCCGAATTACCTCGCTCTCCCGATAAAGGTAAAAGGAAAGCGCACTCCAACGAACGAAGTCATACAGACCCCTTGAATCCATCAGGCACGCCACCTTTACCCCCAGAGTATCCCGCTTCTGCGGCGGGTTCACCTTCCAGACCTCAGCCAGAATCCGGGCCGCGGGGCTTGGACAGGAGCACTTCCCGCATTCGTGGGAACGAAGGCGTCGGGCGTGAAGCTAGGCGAGCTGCGGA
>Ga0307510_10004550_pt1 | contig 16324 bp, 18 predicted proteins | sample 12_EM_MG_FD_207224 | JGI IMG/M metagenome (GOLD analysis project Ga0307510, IMG submission 207224) | Populus trichocarpa ectomycorrhiza microbial communities from riparian zone in the Pacific Northwest, United States - 12_EM | ecosystem: Host-associated > Plants > Roots > Unclassified | place...
TTGACGACGGGTTTGAGTCTGGAGGAGGTAAGGACGAGGAGCTTTTATAAGATATTGGAAGGGAGGAGGAGAAAGGCCTAAATTTACTTTTATATGCATTTGTCACCGAAAGAAACGGAGAAATTGTTGTTGTTCCTGGCGGGGGAATTGGCTGAAAAGCGTTTGGCAAGGGGTTTGAAGCTGAATTATCCTGAGTCGATAGCGCTGATCAGCAGCAGGCTGCAGGAGGCTGCGCGGGATGGAAGGCCTGTTGCGGAGCTGATGCAGTATGGGACGACTATTTTGTCGCGGAAGGATGTGATGGAGGGGATACCGGAGATGGTACAGGAGATACAGATAGAGGCTACGTTCCCGGATGGGACGAAGCTGGTGACGGTGCATGATCCGATCAGGTGAGGTTGTGGCGGCTTTTGGTGGGGGTGTGGTGAATACGATGATACCTGGAGAATATATATTAGGAAAAGAAGCGATCCTTTGCAATGCAGGCAGGGCGACTAAGAAGGTAACGGTGGTGAATACCGGCGATCGTCCTGTTCAGATCGGCTCGCATTTTCATTTTTTTGAAGTTAACCGGGAGATGGAATTTGACCGGTCACTGGCGATGGGGATGCGGCTGAATATTCCGTCGGGGACGGCGGTGCGTTTTGAGCCGGGGGAGGAGAAGGAGGTGGAGCTGGTGGAGCTGGGTGGTTTGCGTCGGGCTGTAGGGTTTAATAATCTTGTAAATGGGCCTACTGTATGAGTCTTTCTATCAATCGCACAAAATATGCAAATCTTTATGGCCCTACGGTTGGGGACAAGGTGCGTCTTGCCGATACGGAGCTGTTTATCGAGATCGAGAAGGATCATACGGTATACGGGGATGAGGTAAAATTTGGCGGCGGCAAAACCATCCGGGATGGGATGGGGCAGTCTGCTACGGCTACGCGTGGAGAGGGGGTATTGGACTTTGTGATCACGGGTGTGATCATTATCGATCACTGGGGTATTGTAAAAGCGGATATTGGTATCCGTGATGGGAGGATAGTGGGGATTGGCAAGGCGGGTAATCCGGACATTATGGACGTGGATGAGGGAATGATTATTGGGGCCGCTACCGAAGTACATGGAGGAGCAGGTTTGATCGCTACTGCAGGTGGAATAGACACACATATTCACTTTATATGTCCTCAGCAGATCGATCATGCGTTATATAGTGGGATCACGACGATGATTGGTGGGGGAACGGGGCCGGCGGATGGAACGAATGCGACTACGGTGACTCCGGGTGCCTGGAATATTCAGAAGATGCTGGAGTCGGCGGAAGCTTTTCCTATGAACCTGGGTTTTTTGGGGAAGGGCAACTGTGCTACGGAAGCGCCATTGGAGGAGCAGATCGTTGCGGGAGCTATCGGGTTAAAGATCCATGAGGACTGGGGGGCAACGCCTGCGGTGATCGAGGCTTCGCTGCGGGTTGCGGACAGGCACGATGTGCAGGTGGCTATTCATACCGATACGCTGAATGAGGCGGGGTTTCTGGAAAGAACGATGGAGGCGATCGGCGGAAGGGTTATCCATACTTATCATACGGAGGGTGCGGGTGGAGGACATGCGCCTGATATTATCAAGGCGGCGATGTATCCGAACATCCTGCCTTCGTCCACCAATCCTACGCGGCCATATACGGTCAATACGATAGACGAGCATTTGGATATGCTGATGGTTTGTCATCATCTGAGCAAGTCTATTCCGGAGGATGTGGCATTTGCCGACAGCCGGATCCGGCCTGAGACGATAGCTGCGGAGGATATCCTGCATGACATGGGGGTGTTCAGCATGATGAGCTCGGATTCGCAGGCGATGGGCAGGGTGAGTGAGGTGATCCTGCGGACCTGGCAGACGGCGGATAAGATGAAGAAACAGAGGGGCGCGTTGCCGGAGGATGCGGAGAAGGGGAATGATAATTTTCGGGTTAGGCGTTATGTCGCCAAGTATACTATAAATCCTGCCATCACGCATGGTATCTCTTCTTATGTGGGGAGTATCGAGCGGGGGAAGATGGCGGACCTGGTCTTGTGGAAGCCGGCTTTGTTTGGTGCCAAGCCGGAGATGATCATCAAGGGGGGTATGATCATCGGGGCCAGGATGGGTGATCCGAATGCGAGTATCCCTACGCCTCAGCCGGTGCTGTACAGGCCGATGTTTGGGGCTTATGGAAAGGCGCTGTTTGCGACCTGTGCAACCTTTGTTTCGGCGTTGTCTGTTGCCACGGTGAAGGGGTATGGGCTGCAAAAGCAGGTATTGCCGGTAAAGAACTGTAGAAATATTTCGAAGTCGGATATGGTATTGAATAACGGGACGCCGTCGATCGAGGTGAATCCGGAGAACTATGAAGTAAAAGTGGATGGGAAGGTGGTGAGCTGTGAGCCGGCTAAGGAGCTGGCTTTGGCGCAGCGGTACTTTTTATTTTGAAAGCTATGCTGATACAGGAGAAAATAGGGAGGGTCGGGTCTTTTGCTATTGAGGGTCGCATGATGGATGCGCTTCGGCTGGAGTGGTATGAGACGGGTAAGCGGGTGATGAGGAAGCATAGTGTTGGAGGTCGGGAGGTAGCGTTGCGGTTTTTGAATGAGAGCCCTGCGTTGATGGAGGGGGATGTGTTGTATGTGGATGAGGATGTGGTCATTGTGGTGGAGATCATTCCTTGTGATGTCATGGTGATACCGATGGGGTCTTTGTCGGCTGTTGCTGCGGTATGTTATGAGATCGGGAACAGGCATTTGCCACTGTTTATTGAGGACGGGGTATTGCTGGCGCCTTTTGAAGAGCCGTTGTACCGGTGGTTGGGTGCTTCGGGGTATGACGTTAGTAAGGAAGAGAGAAAATTATTATATCCGCTGCGGTCTACGGTGGCGGGGCATGAACATAGTGGTTCTGGCGCCGGTTCGGGCAGCTTGTTTTCGAGGATACTGCAAATTACCAATCCCAGATGAGTCTTAGCTTATTACATCTTTTGCAATTGAGTGATCCGGCTTTGCCGATTGGCGGTTATGCGCATTCGGGGGGGCTGGAGACTTATGTGCAGGAGGGGGTGGTTTGTGATGTGGCGAGCGCTGGAAGGTTTGTAAGGGATATGTTATCTATTAATTTATTTTATACGGATGCGGCGCTGGTGGGGTTGGCTTATGGGGCGGATATGGCGCGACTGGAGGAATTGGATCGGTTGTGTGAGGCGGTGAAGATGCCGAGGGAGATAAGGGAGGCGAGCAGGAAATTGGGGACCCGGTTGTTAAAGGTATTTGAAAAAATTTGTGGTGGTGGGTATAAGCCGAAGCATTATGCGGTGGCGTTTGGGTATGTTGCCGGACTGTTGGGGGTTGGGTTAAGGGAGACGTTGACGGGGTTTTATTATAATGCGGCGGCGGGGATGGTGACGAACTGTGTGAAGCTGATCCCGATAGGGCAGCAGGATGGGCAGGACTTGTTGTTTGGGTTGCAGCCGCTGATCGCGGAGTTGGTGGAGAAGAGTCTGGATCCGGATGTGGAAATGATCGGGTTGTGTTGTACGGGGCTGGAGATCCGGTGTATGCAGCATGAAAAACTTTACTCGAGGTTGTATATGTCTTAACATGAATAATAGAAACTATATAAAGATCGGGGTTGCGGGGCCGGTGGGATCGGGTAAGACGGCTCTTATTGAGCGACTGACGCGGCATTTGGCCAGTACCTATAGTCTTGCGGTGATCACCAATGATATTTACACGAAGGAGGATGCCGAGTTCCTGACGCAGCATAGTCTGTTGCCGCCCGAGCGGATCATCGGGGTGGAGACGGGTGGCTGTCCTCATACGGCGATACGGGAAGATGCGAGTATGAACCTGGAGGCGGTGGATGAGATGGCGCAGCGATTTGGTGATCTGCGGATCATCTTTATAGAAAGTGGGGGAGATAATCTATCGGCTACTTTTAGTCCTGATCTGGCGGATCTGAGCATATTTGTGATAGATGTGGCGGAGGGTGATAAGATCCCGCGGAAGGGTGGGCCGGGTATTACGCGTAGCGACCTGCTTGTGATCAACAAAATAGACCTGGCGCCTTATGTAGGGGCGAGTCTGGAGGTGATGGAGCGGGATGCGCGTAAGATGCGTAAGGGAAATCCTTTTGTTTTTACGAATCTGATGAGTCTGGAAGGGCTTGACAGTGTTATTGGATGGATAAAGAAATATGCGTTGCTGGAAGAAGTGGAGGAGCCTGGCTTATGGCGATGAGTACTATTGGTATGCAATCGTCGGTAGTCATCCGGGTGTCAGTGCGGGATGGGATCAGCTATCTTGCTTCCAGCTATTTTACACCCCCTTTTAAGGTTGCGAATATAACCGAGGACAAGACTGGCCCTTTGCATCTCATGCTGATGTGTTCTTCTCCGGGGGTATTGGATGGGGACAGGCAGACTATTGCCGTGACGGTGGAGGAAAATGGAAGGCTGCAATTGATGACGCAGTCTTATCAGCGATTGTTTCAAATGAAAGATGGGGCTTCACAGACGATGGAAGTGCGGTTGGGCGTTGGCGCAAGCTTTTGCTGGCTGCCGCATCCCTGTGTGCCGCATGCAGAGTCTGTTTTCTCGGGGCGGAATAAAGTGTATCTGTCGGAGGGGTGTGAATTGATCTGGGGGGAAGTGGTGACTTGCGGGCGGAAGCTGCGTGGGGAGGTGTTTGCTTTGTCCTCCTATCATGTACGGACGGAGGTGTTTGTGCGTGAGCGGCTGGCTTTGGTGGAGAATGTCGTTGTAAGGCCGTCGGTGTTGCCGGTCGGGGCGATGGGTCAGATGGAGGGGTTTACACATCAGGCGAGCTTGTTGTATGTGGGAAAGAGTGGGGCGCGGGTGGAGGAGTGGCTGGCGGGGATAGAAGGGATCGTATATGGCGTTAGTGAAGGGCCGATGAATAGTCTTGTGGTGAGGATGCTGGGAAATAAGGCGGAACAATTATATGATTGTTTAAAAGCGATAGCCGAATTATGCAAGCCGAACTGAGCGTACTATTATTTGCGGCGGTGACGGTGGCTTGTCTTCATACGGTGACGGGGCCGGATCACTATCTGCCATTTATTGCGTTGTCGAAGTCGAGGGGATGGTCTTTTGGAAAGACTATCTTCTGGACGATCTTTTGCGGGTGCGGGCATGTGTGGAGTTCGGTCTTGCTGGGGCTTGGCGGTGCGGCGATAGGATGGTCGTTGTCGAAAGTGAAATGGATGGAGAATGTGCGGGGTGGGGTAGCGGGATGGGCTATGTTGGGGTTTGGGTTGGTCTATGGTGTCTGGGGGTTGATAAGGGCCCGGCAGAACAGGAGGCATAAACATTTTGACGTTCGTGAAGACGGGTCAGTCTATGTATATGATCATAAGCATGGGGAGACGGTACGGCCGCAGGACCGGCATGCGGTGACGCCCTGGGTGATGTTTATTGTTTTTGTGCTGGGGCCTTGTGAGCCGATGATCCCTTTGCTTTATTTTCCTGCGGCGAAGGCGTCGTGGGTGGGGATGGGGTTGTTGATTGGTGTATATACCTTCTTTACGCTGGCTACGATGGTGGGGATGGTGGTGTCGGGGTATTATGGGCTTAATTTTTTGAAGACGGAGAAGTTGGAGAGGTATGTGCATGCGTTGGGTGGGTTGACGTTGTTCTTGTGTGGGGCGGGGATGGTTTTTATGGGGTGGTGATTTATTAATGGCCAAAAGTAGGGTAGGAGGGGGAGATTTGGCTGCGGATAGGGAGGGGATTGGCGGCCAAAAGTGGGGGAATTGGTGTAGATTTGGCTGGGGATGGAATGGGTTCTTCACGGCCAAATCTTTGTTATAATGGAAAAGTTTATAGGGAGGGAGACTGAAAAAAGTATTTTAAAGGAGGCTTTGGACTCGAATGCTCCGGAATTGATAGCCCTATTCGGTCGGCGTCGTGTGGGGAAGACTTTTTTGGTCCGGCAATATTTTGTTGATCGTCTGGTTTTTGAGTTTACCGGTACCCGCGATGCAAAGCTTTCCCAGCAACTTCAGAATTTTACAAAGGCGCTTGGCAAGGCCGCAGGTAATGATAAATTATATAGGGTACCGAATAATTGGTCTGAGGCTTTTGATTTACTCACTCATTTTGTGACGCCCAAGTTGAAGATAGGGAAAGCCGTTGTTTTTTTGGATGAATTTCCCTGGCTTAATACGCATAAATCGGGCTTTTTATCTGCTTTTGACTATTGGTGGAACAGTTGGGGTAATACACAGTCTAATCTTGTGGTTGTTATATGTGGATCGGCAGCTTCCTGGATGATTCGGAACGTTGTAAATAACAGGGGCGGGCTACACAATCGGATCACGCGTAAGCTACGGCTTGTTCCTTTTACGCTATATGAAATGGCACAATACCTGCAAGCCAAACATATAAACCTTGAAAAATACCATATTCTGCAATTATATATGGTCATGGGGGGCATTCCTCATTATTTGCAAGAGATAAAAAAGGGGGAGAGTGCTACACAGGCTATTGATCGAATTTGTTTCACAGAGGGCGGATTATTGAATGATGAGTTCCGGAATCTGTATTATTCTCTCTTCGATGACGCCTCCAGGCATCTGGCGGTAATTCGGGCATTGGCCAAAAATAAAACAGGATTAACGAGAAACCAGATCATGGCAGAAAGCGGTCTGAGCTCGGGGGGAACGGTTACCGGATTATTAGAGGAGTTGATAGAGTCGGGGTTTGTTACAGCGTGGTTGCCGTACGATAAAAAATCGAAGGACTCAATTTATAAACTGGCTGATGAGTTCACGCATTTTTATTTGAAGTTCATGGAGAATAACCGGTCTCATGGACGTGGTACCTGGCAGAATTTTTCGGTGGGGCAGTCGTGGAGGAGCTGGAGTGGAGTGGCTTTTGAAAGGATTTGTTTGAAACATATACCGCAGCTGAAAAAGGCTCTTGGGATTGCGGCTGTTTATACGGAAGAGTCGGCGTGGCGTCATCTTTCTAAAACCAGTAAGGGGGCTCAGATCGATCTGCTTATTGACCGGAGGGATTTTGCTATAAACATCTGCGAGATGAAGTTTGCGGAGAATGTGTTTGTTATTGATAAGGCTTATTGCAATGAGCTTGAGGGAAAGAGCAATATATTCAAGGAGGCTACAGGGACTAAAAAGTCTCTTTTTTTAACTATGGTTACGACTTTTGGAGTGCAGCGGAATGAATACGCTACCAGATCTGTGCAGGCTGAAGTGACTATCGATGCGTTATTTGACGAAGGGAAAATGTTATTTTGATCTGGAGGATTCTTTGATATGTAAATAATATATATGTAAATTATTTATCTGAAAAATGATAAATTTTAATAGAAAATTAAGTTGGAAGAAACATATAGATTGTTTTGAATTTTAAATTACTTACGTATATTTGGAATGACAAGACCATATACTTAGGTATTTTACCAAAACCAACTTAATTATGAGACTTTATTTCCTCCTTTTGGCCGGGGCGCTGTCTGCGAACCTTGCTTATTCCAAACCTTTTTATCATCCGGGGAGCGTTGGGGTAGCCGGGAATCCGGGGAATGCCTGGGCCGAGGGGCCCGGAAAAGATTCGACCCAAAATCCCCCGTCGGCCGATACGGCATTCAGACAAAATTTATTATTAGAAGGACCGAATTCGTATTACTTACGTAGTTCACCTTTATTTAATATTAATAAAAAACATATATTAGGTAATGACGCAACTCCATTTAAACCATCTATACAGGTTGGAGCGATTGTTCATATGTTTGCTTCGTCGGAGCAGGATGGTTATTCGAATCCGCAAGGGGCTGCTACGCCGACATCCTGGAACAGGGGTTTTACGCTTTATCGGGCGAGGGTGCTGGTAGGCGGTCAGTTGTCAAAGAAGGGCAGTTTTTTTATGGAGACGGAGTTGCCGAGTGCTATCGGGGGGCCGAATCCGGATGGAACGAAGAATGTAAAAGTTTCGCCTATTATATTAGATGCGCAATACCAGTACAATTTCTCCAACGCGTTCCAGATCATTGCGGGGCAGCAGCTGGTCTCGAACAATCGCAATGGTTTACAGGGCGCGGCTGCATTGATGGCGAATGACTTCTCTTATTTTCAGTACCCTTATAATCTTTTTGCCAATAGTCCGCTTCAGGGAAATTTTGGGCGTGATCTGGGGATCAATACCCGTGGCTTTTTGTTTAGCGATCATTTGGAATACCGGGTGGGTATGTTTACGGGACGGAATGTGGACAACAAGGGGCCATTGAGGTTCGTTGGGCGATTTGCTTACAACTTCCTCGACCGGGAGAAGGACTATTACTATGCGGGCACTAATCTTGGCAAGGGCAAGACGCTGACCTGGGCGGCGGGTTTTGATGCGCAGAGCAGCTATCACAACTTTAGCAGTGATCTGTTCCTGGATCATCCGCTTGGGGATGCGGGTTCTATTACGCTTAATGGCGCCTTTCAGTATATGACCGGGGGTACGAATCCGGGTTCGCAGTATTCTTTTGCCAGTCTTATCCCTGCTCAGACTGTTGAGTTCCTGGAACTGGGTTATTATTTCAGGGCGGCGAAGATACAGCCCTGGATAAAATATGAGAATGAAGATGTCTCTGCCAAGCCGCAGCAGACCAAGGGGCAGGATGTGGGGACTTTTAATAAGTATAACTCCAGTCATGTGTTTGGGGGCGGGGTGAATTATTTCTTTAATGATTTTGGGACGAATCTTCGTCTTTCTTATATGACGCGGGGGTATAATGTGGCGACGCTGAATGGGTTTGAGAAGAAGACTTACGGGCAGGTCTGGTTGCAATTGCAGTTCTTTATTTTTTAAATTATTCAACTTATAAATCGAAAACGATGATATTCAAAAATATTTTTGGTGTGGCTGCGATTGGGGCGGCTCTTATGCTGGGTGCTTGTAATAATGGTTCTGAAAAGACAGCTGCGGGTGGGGGTGGTGCGGATACCAATACGGTAAAGATCGGGGTATTGCATTCATTAAGTGGCACGATGGCTATATCCGAGGTTTCTTTGAAAGATGCGGTACAGATGGCGGTGGATGAGATCAATGCTTCGGGTGGTGTATTGGGCAAGCAGATCGAGCCTGTTATTGTAGACCCGGCTTCGAACTGGGATCTTTTTGCGGAGAAGTCGAAGGAGCTGTTGATCGACAAGAAGGTGTCGGCTGTGTTTGGCTGCTGGACGTCGGTGTCGCGGAAGTCTGTTTTGCCTGTATTCGAGCAAAACAATGGGCTTCTTTTTTACCCGGTGCAGTATGAAGGGGAGGAAAGCAGCAAAAATATCGTTTACTCCGGTGCGGTACCCAATCAGCAGCTGATACCTGCTGCGGACTACCTGATGAGTCCTGAAGGCGGGGGCTACAAACGGTTTTACCTGTTGGGTACGGACTATGTATTCCCGAGGACGGCCAATAAGATCCTGAAGGCCTATCTTTTGTCGAAAGGCATTCCGGCTGAGAATATCATCGAGGAATATACTCCATTCCATCACCAGGATTATCAGACGATCGTCTCCAAGATCAAGAAGTTTGCGGTTGGCGGCAAGTCCTGTGTGCTCTCTACCATCAACGGAGACTCGAATATCCCGTTCTATAAAGAATTTGCCAATCAGGGTCTGACGGCGGTGACCTGTCCGATCATGGCTTTCTCTGTGGCTGAAGATGAGCTGCGGGCTATGGATACGGAATTCCTTGTGGGTCACCTGGCTGCCTGGAACTATTACCAGTCGATAGATCTGCCGGAGAACAAGAAATTTGTCGCTGCTTTCAAGGCTTATTGTGTGAAGAAGAATCTGCCGGGTGGTGACAAACGTGTTACGGACGATCCTATCTGCTGGGCATATACCGATGTATATCTCTGGGCGAATGCTGCGAAGAAAGCGGGTTCCTTTGATGTGGCCAAGGTTCGGGAAGCGCTGCTGGGTCTTTCTTTTGACTCACCTGCAGGGGAAGTGAAGATGGACCCGAAGATCAACCATCTTGCCAAGTATGCGATGATAGGAGAGATCAAACCGGACGGGCAGTTTAATGTAATTTGGAAGTCTAAGGGGCTGATCGATCCACAACCTTTCTTTTCACTGACAGATTCAGTAAAAGTAAAATAATGATACAGAATTTATTTAGCGGGATCAGTCTTGGGAGTATCCTGATACTGATCTCGCTTGGATTATCGATCATCTATGGGCTTGCTGGCATCATCAATATGGCGCATGGAGAATTTTTGATGATCGGGGCCTATACGACGTATTGTGTGGAAAGTTTGTTCACGAATACGTTGCATGTACATAACGGAAACCTGTTCTTCCTGGTGTCACTACCTGTCTCTTTTGTCATAGCGGGGATTGCGGGGCTGCTGTTAGAAAGACTGGTGATCCGCCGATTGTATGCCAAACCCCTGGAAAGTCTGCTTGCTACCTGGGGGATCAGTCTTATCCTGATCCAGCTGGCGCGGACGATATTCGGGGATCTGACCTCGGTGAAGATGCCGCCGATGTTGTCGGGTGGGTGGCAGGTTGCGTCGGATCTGGTGTTGCCTTATAGCCGGCTTTTTATCATCGGGCTGACGACAGTCACCGTTGGTCTGCTTTATGCCTGTCTGTTCAAAACGAGGCTGGGCGTACAGATCAGGGCGGTGACGCAGAACAGGCAGATGAGTGCCTGTCTGGGCATCAATACCCGGCGGGTGGATGCGATGACCTTTTTTATCGGATCGGGTCTTGCCGGGTTGGCGGGCTGTGCGATGACGCTGATCGGGAACGTGGTTCCGGATATGGGTCAGACCTATATCGTGGACTCTTTCCTGGTGGTTGTCTCGGGTGGTGTCGGCAAGCTGGTAGGAACTATTTTCGCGGGTTTGGGGATCGGGCTTATTTCGAAGGTACTGGAAGCCTTTTTTGAGGCGGTGTATGGGAAGGTGCTGATCCTTTTGCTGATGATGATATTCCTGCAATTTAAACCTCGTGGATTGTTCCCTGACAAGGGAAGGATAGCGGAGGATTGATATTTTTAAACTTATGTGTTATGCGTGTTAATCCCAGGGTCGCAACCAATATTCTTTTTTTGCTTTTATTCGCTGTGGCTTTGCCGGTAGGGAATTTATTGGGGTTTGTATCGATCAATACGGTGTCGGTGTGGGGAAGGTATTTTTGTTTTGCCATTGCGGCGATGGGGATCGATCTTATCTGGGGTTATACGGGGATCATGTCGATGTGCCAGGCTTTCTTTTTTTGTCTCGGCGGGTATGCGATGGGGATGCATCTGTTGTTAAAGACGACGGCGCTGCAGGGGAAGCTGTTGCCGGATTTTATGACCTGGAACAGTTTTACAGCCTTGCCGGCTTTCTGGAAACCTTTCCAGCATTTTCTTCCGGCTTTATTGCTTAGCCTGCTGGTTCCGGCGGTGGTTGCGGGTATCATCGGGTACTTTATATTCAGGAGTCGTATAAAGGGGGTCTATATGGCGATCATTACCCAGGCATTTGCGCTGGGGATGTATTTGTTGTTCCTTCGGAATGAGACGAGGCTGGGCGGGACCAATGGGTTGACAGATTTCAGGACCTTATTGGGATTTGATCTTTCGGCGTCGTCGACAAAGCTGGGGCTTTACTGGGTATCGCTGGGGCTGCTTTGTTTGCTGTATCTCGGTTGCAGCAAGCTGGTGCAATCGAAATTCGGGAAGGTACTGCAGGCGATCCGGGACAGTGAGTTCAGGGTAGGATATACGGCTTACCGGGTGCTCAATTACAAGCTGGCGATATTTATCATTGCGGCCTTGTTGTGCGGGCTGGCGGGGATGCTTTATACGCCGCAGACGGGGATCATCACGCCGGGTCGTATGGATGTGACGGCATCGGTGGAGATGTTGATGTGGGTGGCGCTGGGCGGCAGGGGGAAACTTCGGGGGGCTATCATCGGCGCCTTGCTGGTGAACTGTCTGTATAGTCTTACAACGAGTCTTTTCCCGCAGGGCTGGCTTTTTATCCTGGGCTTTTTGTATGTATTGACGGTACTATATTTTGACAAGGGGTTTCTCGGGTTGTTCGAAAAACTGGGGAAGAAAATGCGTTTATCATGATATTGCAAGTGAATCAGCTGACGGTGTCTTTTGGCGGTGTGCGAGCGCTGGATCTGACCCATTTCCGTATGGAAGATAAAGAGATGCGGGTGGTGATAGGTCCGAACGGAGCGGGCAAGTCCACTTTTATGGATATTCTTTGTGGCAGGACGAGGCCGGCCTCGGGGGAGGTATTGTTCAAGGGGCAGTCGCTGAAGGGGCGGAGCGAGGTACAGATAGCGGAAATGGGCATTGGCAGGAAGTTTCAGAAGCCATCGGTCTTTCCGAGTCTCACGGTCTTTGAGAATATGGCGCTGGCGGCAAAGATGAAGAAGGATGTATTCTCTTCGTTGTTTTTTCGCGTTTCACCGGCATTCAGGGAGAAGATACATGCCATGGCGGAACGGGTGGGGCTAACGTCGGTGATGGATAAGCCTGCGGGGGCTTTGTCTCATGGCCAGAAGCAATGGCTGGAGATTGCGATAGTCACGCTGCAGGACCCTGCGCTTTTGCTTATAGATGAGCCGGCGGCGGGGTTGTCGGACAGGGAGACGGAGAGGACGGGGGAGCTCCTGCTGGAATTGTGTCGTCATCATGCGGTGATCGTGATAGAACATGATATGCATTTTGTCCGGCAGATCGCTACCGGATTGGTGAGCGTGCTGGTGAATGGGAAGTTGTTAATGGAAGGATCTTTTGCGGAGGTGCGCAATGACCAGCGGGTGATAGATTGTTATCTTGGACGTGCGAATGCGCAGTTAGAAAAACTATAGGGTTATGGAAATGACAGCTGTTTTAACGGTGGATGGTTTGACTGCCTCTTACGGGGAGAGTGCGGTATTGCGTCAGACCTGTTTGACGGTGCGGCGCGGGACGGTGACGACGGTGATGGGTAGGAATGGGGTTGGGAAGTCGACTTTACTCCGGACGATCATGGGGTTGGTAAAGGCGCAGGAGGGGGAAATAGTATTGAATGGGAAACAGATTAATGGACTGCCGTCTTATCGCATCGCGAGGGCGGGGATCGGCTATGTGCCGCAGGGTCGGGAGATATTGCCAAAGCTGAGTGTGCGGGAGAATTTGTTGTTGGGATTGGAGGCTGCGCCGGATCGGAAGGCGCGGTTTAGCGAGGAGGAGATCTATGAACTGTTCCCTATTCTAAAGACTTTTCGGCGGAGGCCGGGAGGGAATCTGAGTGGTGGGCAGCAGCAGCAGCTGGCTATTGGACGGGCTCTGATAAGCGGTCCAAAAGTATTGTTACTGGATGAACCTACTGAAGGTATCCAGCCTTCGATCGCCATAGAGATCGGGGATATCATCCGCAGGCTGGTGACGGAGCAGGGTATTTCGGTGTTGCTGGTGGAGCAGAAGATCGATTTTGCCCGGCATGTGACGGATCATTTTTATTTTATGGACAGGGGGAAAATGGTGCGGGATGGGGATGCGGGAGAATTTGATTTTAATGAATTACAGCAACATATTGCCGTGTAAGTTTAGTATATTGTAATTCGCCTACGATTGTTTGTCAGCAGGAGCCCCGGGGGCTCCTTAAACCTATTTGTAACATATGAACGAGCTGACACTCAAATCTGCTGACAGAAAACTCTTTTCTCATTTTACCGTCCGGTATGGCATTGCGCTGACCTTTATCGCCGTGTTGTCCATCGTCAGCCAGGTACGTATACAGCAGCATCTCAGCAGGAGCATGGATGACTCGCATGTCATCAATTTTGCGGCGAGGTTGCGGACCTATAGTCAGACCTTGTGTAAGGCGGCATTGCTATTGGAGAACAACTATGACTATGCCAGCAGCCGTAAGGAATTTGTGAATACGCTGAAGCAATGGGAGAAGGCGCAGGAAGGGGTACAAACCGGCAGCAAGTTCCTGAACCTTCCGAAGGAGAATATGGAAGAGATCCAGGAGATGTTCAATCTTATTAGTCATCCGCGGCAGGAGATGATGACGGCTGCGGAGCAGATCTTCACGATATTGGACACGGCCAGCGGTCCGCTGCGTCCCGAGCAGATCGAGCCTTATGTAAAGATCATCCTTACTAATGAGCAATCTTATCTGCTTGGGATGGATCTGATCGTGTTCGACTACGACCGGTTTTCGCGGGAGCGGATCGGGACGCTGAAAGAGATCGATTATCTCATTCTCGGACTTGTTCTACTTACGCTCGTGCTGGAGGCTGCCTTTATCTTTTATCCGCTGGCTGTGCATATCAAAAAAGTGGTGGTGGGTTTGCTTTCATCGGAGGAGCGGAGCAAACGTCTTTCGGATAAGTTACAGGATGCCAATGAGCGGATGGAAAAATCGTATAATGAGCTAAGGGAGGTGAATTTTGCGTTGGACAAGGCCACCTATCTTGTAAAGACGGATCCTGAGGGGAAGATCATCTATGCCAATGACAAATATTGTTATCTGACGAAGTATACGATGTCGCAGCTGAGGGGCAAACCTGTCTTTTATAATAATATGGGGGGGAAGGAAAGTGTGATCTATGATCATATGCGGGATGTCCAGAAACAGGCTGAAGTGTGGCAGGACGAGATCTTCGACTATGCTTCGGATGGAACGGGTTTTTGGCTGGATGTCACGCTGATCCCTGTATTTGACAATTCGGGTAGTCTTTATCAGTACCTGGTCATTGGGAATGACATTACGAGGAGGAAGCATACGGAGAAGGAGAACAAGCTGCTGACGGAGGAGAAGATCAGGCGGCATGGGATAGAGCAAAAGATCAAGTCTTATGCTATTATCAACGGGCAGGAAAAGGAAAGAAAAAGGATCGCGGCGGAGATCCATGACGGTATTGGTCAGATGCTGACCAGTCTGCGGATGAAGCTGGAGCAGATAGAGGACAGGGCGGGGACTCCGGACCCGGAGGTGGTGATGGTCAATAACATGCTGGCGACGCTGATCACCGAGACCCGGCGGATCTGTAGTGATCTTCTGCCCAGTGTACTGGAGGATTTTGGGTTGCAATCAGCCATAGAGGATCTTGTAAAGACCTGTAAGGACACGGACCGGAAGGTGGAATTCCTGCTTGACACCAATCTGCGGCAGGCGCCTTTATCGCGTGAGCTGGAGATAAGTGTATACCGGATCGTACAGGAGAGTCTGAATAACGTTATTAAGCATGCCCAGGCGAGCAAAGTTGAAATATATATCGATAATTCAGGTGATTATTTAAATTTAATGGTTAAAGACAACGGGAAAGGCTTTTATTTTGACAGCCACCAGTTGCATTTGAAGAACCTGGTGCGGAAAATGAACGGGATACGGGGCATGAAAGAAAGGGCCGAGCTGCTGAGCGGAACTTTTAGTATAAATGCAGAACCGGGGAAGGGAACTATTCTTCAAACGGAAATACCTTTGTGATATGAACACACCCATTAGCGTCTTTTTAGTTGATGACCATGAAATATTCAGGAATGGCCTAAAGCAATTAGTGGACAGCGAACCCGACATGGAGGTCGTCGGGGAAGCGGGTGATGGGGAGACTGCGTTGCAGACCTTGTCATCGGTCTCGCCGGATGTGGTCATTATGGACATACGGATGCCTGGGATCAATGGCGTGGAGACGAGCCAGATCATTTTGAAACAGCGGCCGGACCTCAAGATCCTCTTTTTTAGTCTTTATGATAATCCCGAATATGTAGCCCGTGCATTGGAAATGGGAGCCAGCGGTTATATTTTAAAGGATACGAGCAATAAGATCTTTTTGCATGCGATCCGGACGGTTTACCAGGGGAAGTTCTATTTCATCGGGGATGTCACGGATGTGCTGGTCAAGAAATATCTCGATCTGCAAAAAGTGCATGGAAATAAGGCTCAGGCCAATACGGAGATCTCGTTGTCCAAACGGGAGGAGCAGATCCTTCGGATGATCAATGACAATCTCAGCAATAAGGAGATTGCTGAAACTTTGAATGTCAGTGTGCGGACTATCGAGGCGCACCGGCTGAACATTTTGCGAAAGTTTCAGGCGAATAATATAGAAGAAGTACTGGCTATTTTTTTGCGTTGACTTCTTTGAGCAGTTCTCCGACGGCGGTCTTTAGCTGGTCGTCGGTATCTTTTGCTATCCAGTCGGGTTGATTCTCCACGATGATATCGGGCACACAGGGTCCCAATTCTTCATTTTTGTCGGTAGCTTTTACAAACCAGCCTCTGCCGGGGAGGCGGACAAAGGAACCGTCCATCAGCTGTTTGCCCCCCGTGGAGATAACAGA
>Ga0307510_10004551_pt1 | contig 16323 bp, 8 predicted proteins | sample 12_EM_MG_FD_207224 | JGI IMG/M metagenome (GOLD analysis project Ga0307510, IMG submission 207224) | Populus trichocarpa ectomycorrhiza microbial communities from riparian zone in the Pacific Northwest, United States - 12_EM | ecosystem: Host-associated > Plants > Roots > Unclassified | place...
AGAGCAAATTTAGAACTTAATCAATTAAGCTATACCTCTCAGAATTGATGTATTCATCATTAAAAATTCATAAAGAATACAAAGAAATTTACTCTTTTTTTAACCATTATAGTCTCTAGATAGTGATGAGATATTTATCTTCTTAACATAAATAAATATCTCATATATCTTTTAAAACTAATATATCAAAACAGGTTCAGGAACAAATATAATTTTTTTAAACGTAACCATCAAATAAAATAATATATTTATTATCTTTTAAAATTATTTTGATGTGTTGATATCAAAAATAATTTTTTTAAAATAAAAAAATTATTTATATACATTTTAAAAAATACTTTTAAAAAAATTGTTATTATAACATCAAATAAGCCCGCAATCTCAAAAAAAGCAAAGTTTTTGTTTTGTAACATTTCAATAGCTTATTTATTTATTTAATTTTTTACATTTTAAAATAAATTTCTCTTTGAATAAAAATATCATAATAATATTTTAGAAAATCATTTGATTATATCGTATTTTTCCAGTAAAATTACAGTTTTCCTGGTAATATTAGCAGTTACTTAATAAACTATCATGTATGGATTAAAAAAATGGCTCATAATAATTTAATGAATTAAAATATTTATTTATTTTTATTTTTATTAAATTAATTATTATTTTATTTCCTTCATATGGTTGGGTGAAAATTATCAAGGTATAATTTTTAATTTTATTATTGAAATTTGCTTTCTAGGCTATGATAAGTTTTTTATTTTTTAATAAAAAACATGTTTTTAATCAAAACAAAAAAGAAGTGCGTAAATAAAGAAGGAGCATTGTTTTTTTTAATTTAAATCACTGAAATTCTTACAAATATTTATTTTAATTATCTTAAGTTCTTATTAAAAAAATGCACACTAACCAATAAAAAAGATGTCTTTTTCAAAACAAAAATGAAATACATAAATAAGAAAAGAGAATTTTAATTAAAAAACACTTTTTTTCTTGAGTTTTAAATTATCAAGACATGTACAAATATTTATTTTAATTATTATATAGTTAGATAAATACAAATTTTAAAATAACCATGCAGAATTGCACGAATAATATTGTTAGTTAAAAACGAGGGATGCAATGATGGTTTGCATTCCAGGTGCATGCACAGCAGAGAATACACAGAAATGCCTGTCGTCTTTGATAATGGAAGCAGTGGCCCCGTGGGAAACTTAGGTGTTTTCATGAAAAATTAAAAATTAAATTATATATATTTTTATATTTTAATAATATCAAAAATAAATTTTTAAAAAATAAAAATATCACAATCACTTCCATGTTAGTTAATTTGCAACAGTCAAACGTGTTCTATCAAATTTTAAATTTTATTTGTTTAAAATAATTTATTTTAATATTTTTAGATTACTTTGGTATTAAAAATAATTTTTTTAAAATAAAATAATTTTTTTAATATATTTCTAAATAAAATATATTTTAAATCAACATCACTGTTATAATACCAAACACACCATCACAACCCCAAATAAACCGGTACAATACAGGATAATTAAAAGTTTGGTCCTGAGTTAATTAAAGTGAGGGAAGGAAAGTTTGTCCTTCACAGAGACGACAAGTTCCTGTGAACAAGCAGCAGCTTCAGCTGATTAGAACTGATCAAACCCTCAATCAATCACGGGGTGTTATCTTGTTTTCGCCTTTTGTTGTTTCTATCCTCTAACCAATGGCATGGCATGTTTTGTAGACCATATGGTTTTTTTTTTCCTAACAACTATAGGTGTCGGAATGAATTTATATATATCTCGATTAATTTCTCAAAGCTTTAAAATTAATCATCATATAAATCTCCAGTAATTTCAGGGTTTGTTATACTCGAACTGCTGATCTCTGGGGAGCAAACCAGAGGCTTGACTAGATGAACTACACCCCTCATAGTTAACTATAATGTTTTTTTTTGTTAATTTTGAGTGTCCGGACCAGTTTACGCGTACCTCGACTAATCATCCGAGGCTCTAAAGTTAACGATCATAGAAGTCTCCAGTGATCATAAGGTTTGTGGCACTCGAACTGGTGACATTTGGAAAACAAACTCAAGACTTGACTAGATAAGCTATGCCTCTTAAGGTTAACTATAATGTTTTTTTGGTTAACTATAAGTATTCAGACCAGTTTACATATATCTGAATTATTTTTTTTAAGATCTTAAAATTAACAATGATATAAATTTTTAGTACTTTCAAAGTTTATAACATTTAAATTAATAATATTAAAAGAGCTAAACATCTAATCCATTAAACTAAACCCTGACTATTGTTATATCTATCTATAGTGTTTTACTATCACCAGTGATGTTTAAGTCAATCTGCAACAGGAGGTGTTGCTTTAGCTACGCATTTAGCGGGTTGTAGACTATAAATATCCAGTTATGTTTATCTTTTAAATTTTTTCCATGAAGTTTTTATTTTTGTGCATGAATTTATTTCCAGCAATTAATAAATAGATAAAATATAAGAAATACTTTTAAATTTTAAAATAAATAAATAAGTATTTACAAAAAAATCATTTTTTAATCACTTCATAAAAAAATCAATAAAAATGTATTCCTATCTTTCTAAAATCACAAGACTAAATTACCTAAATCAAAATCACAAGACTGTCTATATAAAAATAATACCACAAGGATGAACAAGTTTTTTCCTTCATCTGAACTTTATAAATAGTAAAAAATCAATAATTATCTCAATTAGGACATTAAGAAAAAACATGCAAGCAATTTATCCGAGAACCCCTCCTCCCTTATCTAATCTTGTTTTTTAAAATATTTTTTAAAATATATTAAAATAATATATTATTTAATACTAAAATATCAAAATATATAATTTTTTTTAAATTTAATTTTTATAAAATGAGCAGCGTTACTAATCGAGGCCTTATTATTGTTGGTACAGAACCGCTCCGCCACCAAATCACTCCGATAGTGGCTAGAGAACGAAAAGCTCAATTTCTTAGCAAAACGTTCATTACAGTCCCTATATTTCTGAAAAATGTAATTCGATCTCTTTCTAATAGCCTAAAATAAATGATAACGTTTATTGATTGAGGTCAATTTATGAACATTTTGTCAATTTTAATATAAATTGACAACACAAAATGTAAAACAAAATGGAAGATACTTATATTCTCTCGCCCTATAAAACTTGTAAAAAACCTAGAATGGTTTAATATTGGCACTGTTTTACACCCCCAGGAACTACAACGCAGGGTTTTTGGAACTTAGAGACTAAAGTCTAACATCATCAACACGTCAGGGATGGGAAAATAACTTACAAATGGATTCATTACTGTTTCCAGTTACCGAATATGTCGTGGATTCATTACTGTTTCCAGTTACCAGATATGTCGTCAGTGTATTTTGACCAGAGTCCAAGAGAAATCCCATGAAAAACAGACACTTGTAGAGTATAGAGGGATACTCTCCTTGTCAGGATTGATTGTCTGTCCAGACCAGAGTAGAGGCCCAAACTCCAACATTTGTCAGCTGAAATGACTCCTCAGTCTCCAGTCCGAGAAGCACAAGATAAGCCGAAGCAAGCAAGAAAAGGAAGGCGAGCAGCACACGCAATGTACAAACACAGCAGCAACAGCATGAATTTTGCTTGAAATAGCTTAGCGTTAAGAAAGAATGGATTACGAAATGATCGAAAAGCCTCAGGTACTTACTGATTCATCATGATTTTCTTTCTTTTCTTTATCACTTTCTCTTCATCCAATGTGCTTTATTAATTGCTCACCATTTCCTTTTATAAGAAATAATGATCTCTCTTTTTTCTCACCGTTTGGTCTGTCACACACATTCACGCCAAAACCCTACCATAGTTTCTTTTTAATTTTCGTGAGAAAAAAAGATGGACCCTGTACTAATTTAGTTGTATGTATATCGGGGGTGGAAAACAGGGAGGAGGGGGAGGATTGTCACCGGGGAAACTGAGAAGCATGATTCTAGGAGTGGAAAAGAAGAGAAATCAACAAGAACAAGAGGAAGAGCTTGAATCCTCTAACGCGTTCAGATCTCAACTTAATCACCTCGATGAAACTGGTAGGGAAGATGCCTGTTTTCTAATTCTTGTTATGTCTGCATGACTGCATCTGTGATTTGTTTTCCTTTTCTTTTTATTTTTTGGGCTGGGGAGATAGGGGTTAGATTTGATCACACGTTCACTAAAACAAGAAATAAAAGAAATGTGATGTTCAATCAAACAAGGCCTTAAAATGTGAATAAAGGGATCCAGTTGGATTATGTTTCTGCATTTGATATCCGATTCTATATCTCGTAACGTGCGTAGGTGGCGGCAGTTCTGATAATTGCAAAGATGTAGATGTTGTCAACGTGCTTCCCGAATTCCCTGCTTCAACAACAGCTGATCCCAGGGCTGCATCACAGATGGTCAGTGATGGTAGTAGATTGAAGGATCAATCTTTTGTCAATTCAAGAATCAGGAGCCAGGAAGTCCCATCTTTTGATTATGATAAAAGTAATGAAACTGCAATTGTGCTCTCCTCGATTTCTGATTTTCAAAAGGCTGAGCGGGCCCCACAAAGAGTACCCCTTGCTCCGTTCTCAAAACCAGCACCATCCAAATGGGATGATGCCCAGAAGTGGATAGCAAGCCCCACTTGGAACCGGCCTAAAACAGGGCATGCTCAGGTGCAAGGTGGACAAGGACCGCGGAAGACGGGTAATGCTCTGAGTCGGCAATCTTCTACAAAGGTTGTTGTAGAAGTTCCAGAACAAAAGGTGGTTACATTTGAAGAACCAGATACAAAACGGGTTGATACTAGTCAAGCTAAGAAGGAAACTTGTCTGCAGAAACTTCAAAGTTGGGAGGCTGATTCATACCCAATAGTTGATTCCTATGGCAAGCCTGTGCTTATGAATGAGAATTCTGTTGGGCAATCAGCAAGTAAGAAATAACTGTTAACGAGTTTGGTTCATGAGCTTAAACATCTTCTGCAGTTGGTATAGTACTCGTGCTTTACTTTTTGTTCAAATCGCCCACACTTTCGATGCCGCAAAGATTTACTACATTGGGTGTTAAACATAGTTGGATAAATGGATCAGGTGGAACTGGTTACAATCTCATGGTATATTAATTTGATGATTTGATGGCATACGTGCAAACATGAATCAATATCCATGTGCATTGATTCTCAACTTTCTTCCAAACTTCAGCCATTTCAGGAAAAACTTTTTATCATTCAAATTGCTCGTGATTAAAGGAGCTGTTTGGGTAGCTGAAAAGTTTGCCTAATGCAAACACTGTCTCTCTCACGTTCTAGCTGAAAAGGTTGCCTAATGCAAACACTGTCTCTCTCACGTTCTATGTGGGTCCTTTTCAGATCCTAGGTCTTCCATTAACCTTCACCATATTGTAGCTAGTAGCATCTCTGCATAGCAGAGCCTTAGGAATCTCTTTCACTGCAAATCTTCTTCTCGCTCACTGCTGATGTTTAAACAGCATTGATGACATTTTGGTGTTTAGCTAGTAGGGTTTTTATTATTTCCTTTGCACACCTAGAAAATTAAAATATGTGGATGAGAGCATGAAGGTGGTATTTCTGCACTTTGTTAATCCATTTTTTTGGGAGCATGTGTCTGATTTCTATATCTTTCCCTAAATTATTTTCCAGGTTCCGTAACAGATTCTCCTAAATTCAAATGGTCTTTGGCTGTACAATATGTCTTTGCTGCTAGAGATGACGAGTCTAGCCTTTTTCCCTCTTAAGTTTTCGGTAGAAACTGATAGATTCAATATTCTTCTATAGTAAATTGATATTATTTTTGGATTTCAATACAAGCATGAAAATATGGAACAAAACAAAACTGGTATTACCTGCAGCTGTAAAATGTCTGAAAGTGTTGGCAACTGCTGTAGAAGCAGGTTCTTACTTCCATTATTATATTAACATCCTTTAGCATAGAAGAAAGTATTGTGACATTATAGATCTAATCCATGCATGCTTTTATGCATAAAGAATGATTAATGTTGTAGAATGTATATCATATTCTTTTTTTTTCCCCTCGCAGTCAGTCTCAGCAGGCATGATTCATCTTTGGCCATACACAGTGCAACTACATTTATCCCGCCTCCTTCAACTGCTAGGTCTGTGTCAATGAGAGATATGGGTACAGAAATGACTCCTATTGCTAGTCAAGAGCCTTCTAGGACAGGAACTCCAGTGAGGGCAACAACACCAATTCGCAGTCCAACTTCTTCCAGGCCTTCAAGTCCTGGCAGAACCGCACCAGCTTCATCTCCAACAAATCCTCCCAATGACCATCTAGATCCAAACAGGGGATTGTCTGAAAAGGAGTTAAAACTGAAAACCAAGAGAGAAATAATGGTTCTAGGGACACAGCTAGGTAAAATGAACATTGCAGCCTGGGCTAGCAAAGAGGGGGAGGACAAGGACGCATCCACTTCACTGAAAATTATAGCAGCTGATCAACAGAGTAAAAATGTGATTGAAACACGTGCAGCAGCATGGGAGGAGGCGGAGAAGGCCAAGTATATGGCCAGGTGTTTTCACTATAAACCATTGATTAAAATTTTCCTTTCCCTTTCTTTTTATCCCCCCTCAAATATTTTTTTATCACTCAGCTTTAACATGACATCTTTAACATATAAACACATTACCTGACTTAATAGGAAGTTAAGTAACATGACTGAACTTCACACCTCTGTCATGGCATAGCTTTGGTTATATGCATATAGAATAGAAATTAGGTGGACGTGTTTCTGTTGGACAACATAGAAATTTGAGGGACATCTTAAACCAGGTATAGGTGAAAGAATAATTTGGTGATGTCCAACATGATATACATTGCCTCATCCAGAATAAGCAACACGGTAGATTTCCTTTTGGGCCTCCAGAAAGTAGTTGCTCTGCATTACTTGTAGAAATCCCCATTGGATAGATGATGTTTTTCAAGCAAGGAAATAGAAGATGTATCTGAAAAGTTTTCTCTGGATTTTCTGGTCATAATGTAAAGGACACGCAACTACTTTTGATTGATTAATATTTGCTTACTATTTTTCAATATGTGGCTTGAAGAGGAAATACTTGCAATTCCTCAGGTTTAAACGTGAAGAGATGAAAATTCATGCATGGGAGAATCATCAAAAAGCAAAAACTGAAGCTGAGATGAGAAAAATTGAGGTATTTAAAACTTTTTTTTCTTCCCTATTGTAGCAATGTTTTTATCTTTTAATTCTCTTTTACCTTTCTTTGAAAAACAAATTGGCCAAAAAATATAAGAAGGGGGAAGATGCACCTGGTGCATAGGAATGCATTGAAGCCCTCCTTCTATACAAAGAATTGTATGTGTATGCTACTGAAATTTGAACATCTTGAAACTCAGCTAAGTGCTAATGCATGTTTGTATCCTATTAAACTAGCCAACTTGCTTCTATGTATGTAAAAGGAGAAAGTTGCTGTGAAACCCCTTGTGGTTTGGACCAGTTTCTGTTGTTACCCTTGGGTAGTGTTGGTCATATAGCCTCCTAGTGGTTTTGACTAGTTGTATTATCAAAATTGTTTTAGGGATAATCACTGGAAAGTCCTTTTGCACGAGTCATTTGATATGTTGGGTCTTAAACCAGAAGCTTAAAGCATGGTTCATGGGTCATCCATATATATTAATCCTCACTTTCTTGACTTTTAACCTGTATAGAATATTGACTCAAATGCAAGACCAAAAAAAATATCAAGTGGTTTGGATGGTTATTTCAAAAGAAATTGAACGATGACAAATTTGGTATTGTGAACTTAAAAGCATTGTTTATATTGAGAATTACAATATAAATGTTTTTTTTTTACTAGAAAAAGGTTACTTTATTAAGTTAAAATCTTTTTTTATGCGAACATTGGGATTAAATGTGAATGTAGATGATATTTAGTGTATCTTAATTTTGTTGCTAATTGTGCATGGTTTGGATACAACGTTATTTGATCCATGCAACTCAGCTATGCACCATGTGATTTGACACCTAAAGCTGAAGTTTAAATTGGTTTGGTATATTCTGGCTGGAGAACAGTTCATCGTGTTTTACTGCCTTCCTGTTATTGAAACTTTGGTGTACGCAAAGATCCAGTTGCAAAGCTGCACAGCTAAAGTGGTTTTCACCAAAGATGTAGCACGTGTTTAGAAAGTAGAGCTTTGACATCGTTTATCATTTGTGTGTGAGTGGGATAAGAGGAAGGGTTTAATACAGGATGAGTTGGAAATAGAGTTTTCTTTGGATGTAGGAAAAGGATCTTCCAGTGCAAGATTGAGAGCTTGACATGCAACCACATAAACTTGGGAAAGAAGATTCTGATGTTGGAAATTAGCAAAGAGCAGGTGGGCTGATTTGACATGGTTAGCAATGGTCAAATTAATTTAGAAGTGCTTTCATGAATTATAGGTCCAGTGCCCCACCAATATATAATGTGGAACTCACTCTGAATACAAATGAAGGGCCGGAGACTGTTTCCACCCCCCCTGTAGTTCTATCTGTTGGCTATAGGAGGTGCTGACCTGGCTCCTTCCTGTTCATAAATCATAAGCATAATAAGTGTGCTGGATAGGTGTTGTGATTCCAAGCATGCCAAGTAGGTGATACGAATGGAGCATGGTACATTGGCTCCTCGGTGATTTTCTTTGTTGTAACTAGTATTGTAAAGCAGTAGATTGCGACAGTAAGCATGTGACAAATAGGTATTGATTTTACACTAGTAATTTCTAGAAATCCTTGTGTCTACTATGTTTGTGCAAGAGTGTGCATATGATTGTAAATTTGTCTGTGCTTGTGAATTTGGTGTCGCGTGGTCTGTCTTCCTGCAAAATTCTACTTGTCTATATCTCTTAAAAAGTTGCAGCGAGATATGCAGGAACCTGTATTGAGCATCCTGGTAACATTAGTGGTGCCTATGCCTTTCTTGTTATTCATTTTTTCAGTTACAAGTCCTTAAAAATCTACTTCCACATTTCAAAATCATTATGTTTAAGATAGTAGGACCCCAGGATGCTTGCACACTGATTTCATGATATTGTGCTCTATGGCCTGTGTACTGTGCTTTTCATGCAGCTGATACTGCAACATACCAGGAGCTAATTTCCTAAAAAAATAAAATGCCCTGTCTTTGCCTTTAGCTGCTATATGTACGAGATTGTGAACTGTGAAACTCATCTCATTGACTATACTCCTTTCAGGTGGAGGTTGAAAGGATAAGGGGGCAGGCCCAAGATAGGCTTATGAACAAACTAGCAGCAGCAAGGCACAAGGCTGAAGAGAAGCGAGCAACAGCAGAAGCCAAGAGTAACAGGCAGGCTGCGAAAACTGACAAACAGGCAGAGTATATTCGTAGAACTGGTCGTGTTCCTTCCTCGTTTACCTTCTGTGGTTGGTGTTGGTGAAACCTGAAACATATTACTCAAATGAACTAGTCTTCCTTCTCGGATTTTTTGGTCCTAACCTACCATTTACTTTACCCTGTACCCTTTGTACACAAAAGCCAGTCCTTGAAAATTAAGATGGTCTTTTACTATGAAGAATTGTAATGAACCAGTGAATCTAAAATGAAGTCTCCTCTGATTGCTCTACTTCCATGCCCTTCTCTCTCTGCATCACGATGATATCCTCAATGGAGGGCAATCGTCATTTAATGAAATCTTCTAAAACTAACTGTAATGGCATAGTATCAAGGGCTTTGGGACTGCCAAAAGTTTTTGAGTCGACCTCCTGATGCATGGTACTGACTGCTAACTAATGGCTTTTATCTCATCCATTTCCTAAACAGAGTTGTGCAAGGAGAACTCTTCTCCTTCAAAAATTTCAATGCCTCCTAAATTTAAGTTGGATTCGTCAGAGAAGTTCATTAGGAATGCTTCTGATCTCTAGCACATCGTGCTTTTCAGATATGTTTTACACCAGCAGCAAGAGTTTCCTACCCTGGCCACAGCTATGCCTGATCCCCAAGTTGCCGTTGAAGAAGGGACGTTCTTCCTCTGGTTATCCAGTTGCTTGGCTTTCAATATCTTTGTTTCTAGCATATATCGGTTCCAGTAATCCAGTTTGTCTGTTATTTACAATTGCTTTGAGATCATCATCATCATCATCTGTTGATTGAATCTATAATATTCTTTTAATTCAGTCACCACGATGATTGTCATTCTCTAAAATTACAAGTTCTTCATTTTAATACTTTTTATAGATTGACACTGGTGATAAAAATGGATGCACTCCCAATTTCTCTCTTCTTTTTTTCCTCCACTTTCCACCCAGTTTGTTGAAAAACAAGCACAAACCAGAGGATCATATCTTTGGGAGATATAAAGTTTGATTCCCAAGGTCAGTGGGCATGCATTTCATCCATCCCCACGAGTAATGAATAAATAAATTTGAACGGGCTTGTTTATAGCACAGTTTGGTGATGAGAACGCATCATTGGCTACCCTGCCTTTTCTTGGATCTTGTTCTTCTGATACTAGTAATCTTGATCCCTCCTGCTCATGTACTGCAATGATGATGGGCGAGTTCTGATGGTTAACTCGATCCACTTGAGAACACTCATCAACAATTTTCTGATTTACACTAATTTCAGAACCCATTCGGCGCTACGACCGCCTCCGCCTCCGCCTCCCTTGCCCTTGTTTTTGGCTGTTCCTCTGTTCCCCTCTAGATTGGACTCACGTGAGTATCAACACCAGTATCAGGGGCACCAGTATTCTTGCCGAGGAACGGTTTTTGCTCCCGCTAATCAAGTACTTGTCTGAAAGAAAGAATTCGAGGCTTTTCAAGATTGAGACTCCATTCTTTTTATTACTCCATCATCATTACTTTTTTTTTAATACTAAGAAATATGTTTTTGAAGAAATTAATGCTATTCTAAATGTTAAATTAAATATTTCACTAGCCAAATTAAAAGGAATCATATATGGATGGATTGAGTACAGCTGTGATGAAATTGAAGTTAAAATTTAATAGGTTTGAGGTCGCCATGGCAACATGATTCTATAAGAATAAAGCAGCCAACGAGAGTATAAAATTCCAATTTCAATTTCAGTAGCTTGCACTAACGAAAATAACACAACCATTTTTTTTTTGTTCTATTGCCTATTTAAAAATATGATTGTTGTTGTTTTTAAAATATTTTTGACTTGAAAATGTATCAAAATAATATTTTTTTATTTTTTAAAAATTATTTTTAAAATCAGCGCATCAAAATGATTTAAAAACACCAAAAAAATATTAATTTGAAACAAAAAAAAATAATTTTTTTTAAATTTTTTTAAAAACACTTTTAAAACACAAAAACAAAGGATGTGAGTCATTGAATTGCTCTACTAAGTAGCACAATAAAATAATTGATTAATTGTATTGTAGTGGTGTTTAGAAAAGTGGTTAAAACATTGCTGGGTAAAAGTTATTTTTTATATTTTTATATTGTTTTAATATGATAATGTTAAAAATAAAATTTAAAAAACAAAATAAATTATTATTTTAATATATTTTTAAATAAAAAAAACTTTAAAAAACAACACAATTATAATATTAAACACTATCTAAAAGCACAATGCAACCAATAAATTGTTGATGTAACAAAAAAAATAATATATATATATATATATATAATATAATATAATATAAGTATAAACCAAAGAAAAACAATAAATGCAATCAACACAAAATTATATGGAATATTTCATTCTAATGTTTACCATGAAGTTGAAAATAAAGAAAAAATCCTAAATAAAAAAAATATAATCATTAAATATAATATTTAATTTTCTAAACAAAAAAAAATTAAAAAACATGTTTTTCTTAAAAACCTTATACATTAATTTTTTTTTATTAAATGTGTTAATTTGCAAAATAATTTTGAAAAATGAGCTGTTTTCCAAAAAGATACTGTAGGGGCTTTTTATTTTTGCCGTTGAAATCATATTTTGTAATTTTTTGAATTTGTTTTACTTAAAATTATTATTTTTATATTTATAAATTGTTTTGATGTATTAATATTAAAAATAAATTTTTTAAAATAAAAAATATATTATTTTTATATATTTTTAAATAAAAAAACACTTCAAAACAATACATTCAAACACCACATCCGTCAGGCTCCTTCTCACAGCACCAAAAGAATAATATATATATATATATATATATATATATATATATATATATATATATATATATATATAAAAGAAAAAATATATAAATATACATACATAGGAGCACTATCACCATACAACACACTCGTTTCGTTCCCTTTCCATTCCCTTTCTCTCACCCTTTTTATCTGTCCTCGTATGTGGCGGCTCTCCTCCTATATATTATTTTCTCTCCTCTTCTTTTATATTTAGTTTTACTTGTAATAATAATAGTAAGTAAATAATAATCTCCGTTGTGTGCAAGGATTCTTGGAGGATCGCTTCTCCTTTTATTTATTATCATTACTACTCGCGCGATCCCACTATCAGTACAGCTGCTGCTGCAAATTGATTTATCGATCTGCATCCAATTCTTTAATTGATAATAATAAAGGAGAAGAACCGCCATGGTTGCAGCCACCCAACCACAGCAGCACCCATCTACAGCTGCTGCTTCGACAACAACCGCAAACGCAACATCCGTTGAAGATGAAGCCCTGAAAAGGAATACTGATTGCGTTTACTTTCTTGCTTCTCCTTTAACCTGCAAAAAGGTTCGCTTTTCTTTCTCTGTCGATTTTTAGGGATCTAACAACTAGGGTTTCGGATTTACAATTTGCTTTGTTTTATATTTTAATTAGGTTTATCTTGGGTCTTGAATTGAATTTGAGTGAAAACCCTAATCAATTTCTCGATATAAAATTTTCGATCTAGATCTTATCGTACGATTTGTCTTTCCAATGTCTTCTTACTGAATCTATGTGGGCAATGTTCAATTGGGCCTGTAAGTATCATTTGCCTTGTGGGTTTTCTTTTCCGATCCTTATCCAGCCGTGTTAGTTAGTTCATATGTTCTATGTTTGCTGGGCTTCCGCAGGAATGCTCATTTTTCTGAAATGTCTAGTGATAGTACTGCTGTTTTCATTAATTGCTTTGTTTTTGAAGTCTTTATAATGCATTCATATTTTTTATTTGCTACATGAATAGTAATGTTTGCTAGGCTTTGCATAAAGTGTCCGAGTTGTACTTTACGTTTCTGTCATCTTTCTATGAAATCAATATCAAGTGTCCCAATTGCTTTCTATGTTTATGATCTTACCGCCATGCTTTTCAGTTTTACGCAGTTTAATTTTTGTTAACTGAAGCCCACTTGTTCTTTGTTTCAATAGGGAAGTGAGTGTGAATATCGCCACAGTGAATATGCCAGGGTTAATCCCAGGGATTGCTATTATTGGTTGAATGGTAATTGCTTGAATCCCAAGTGTGGGTTTCGTCATCCTGTAAGCCCCTTTCCTTGTCTTGTTTTCATGTTACGCTCTTCTTGCTTGGTTTCAGTTTAAGATAGTGGGGGATTTTTAAATTTTGCAAGTTTGTCTTGATTAAATTGTTTTATCCAACTTATTAGTATCTAATACCTGTGCTCTTATTTCAGCCCCTGGATGGCTTGTTTGGAACCCAAGCAATAGCCTCTGCTGGATCTTCCTTGCCACCATCGCATACTGCTGTGGCATCTGCCACACATGCTCCTCACAATCCAGGCAAACAGGCAGTCCCCTGCATTTTCTTCCAGCAGGGAATATGCGTAAAAGGTGACAAATGTGCTTTCTCCCATGGACCAAATCTTGCTGGTAATAAAGTTTCTCAACCAATGGCACCTACCCCGGGGGCTGAGGCCCTTCCTCCAAAAAAGGCTTTTGGTGGCCTTCAAAAGTGTGCTCAAGAACATAAGATTCCACAAACAAAAATCTCAAAGGCTGTTGAAGCACCCTCTGTTGCTAAACCTGTGTCAAAAGCTGAAATTGTTCATGCAAGAAACATTGCCGGTGTTGTAAGGAGTGCAGTGCCACCTACAAGCATGGATGGTGAAATTCCTAGGTATAAAGCAGCAAATCTTCCTCTCATGGTCAATGGAAATTTAAGTCGTTCCAGTCGTTTGCATCAGTTACAGGTAGCAGATGATCATGTTATCCAGAATGGCAAGGATGCTGATGAGTATTTGAGGGAGTCCTCTCCTGGTTTTGATGTTCTTGTGGACAATGAGTTGAGGGATTCAGATTATTACCACGGTGAAGAGCAGCTTGGAAGAACAACAGGAAATGAAGGGAGGAACTTGAACTCTGTTGATGAATATGACACGGGCCATTCTGCTGATTATGGTTTATTACATGATGACCAAGAAATGTATCGTGATCCACGGGGCTATGATTCCTATGAACTCACGCCAGGGCAGCATGCTTGGGAGCAGCACAGGGCTTCATCAGAAAGAATGTTAATGGCACCAGTTCTTCCAGAAAGGCGAGGTTACGCGAAAGCTGATAGCCCTGAGCACACTGAGGAATCAGATTTGCGTTATCGTTTATCGAAACAAAGGAGGGTTAATGGCTTGAGATCAGTTGTTAGTAATGATTTTGTCCCAGAGAACCATGTTGAGGAGCGAGGTTACCGGGGTTCTTCACGAAGAGACTCTCATCAGTTACCTTCACATGAGAGCTCCATTAGCAGTCGTCTTCGTGGTAGAATCAAGCTTCCAGGAAGATCTCCAAACGATGGTGGTGATGTGCGTGCAGAAAGGGAAATTGACAGGGGCAGGAATCGGGGAAGATTGTCACCGGTGAGGTCCCCGGTCACCTCCCAACAAGGGAGGCTACGGGACAGAATGAAAGCTAGGGTGGAAGAGGATTACAATGAGGGGAGAAGTTTCAGAGGTCCTCAAGTGAGAGGAGAATTAATGGATGATGGAAGTACTGATTTTGCTGGTCCTAAAAGTCTTGCAGAGCTGAAAGGTGGGAAAAATGCTGAGGGTAAGTTGCAGCAATCCCTTGGAAAGCGCAAGCACTCGGAAGATAATCCATCATCTGATGCTGTTCTCTCATTTGAAGGGCCAATGCCTCTTAGTGAGATTCTCAAGAGAAAGAGAGAGGGTGGAGCTGCAGCTTCTCGCAGTGGAATATCATCTGTTATTAAGGACAACAACAATCTGAAGGAAAGCAAGCAAAGCCTCATCAGCAATTCCAAAAAGGCAGATGCAGAGATGCAAAGTGGCATTTCCTCTGTATCGAAGGATGATAACAGTAGCCAAATGCTAAAAAATAAAGAAGAATCCAAGGTTGCAACTGATGGTGCCATTGGAACAGAAGAAAATATTGAAATTGCTCACGGTCAGTCTTCTCAACTTCCAAATCCAAGTGAGATTGAGACTGAAGATGGGATGATTGCTGATGATGGAATGGAAGATCATGAGTACGAAGGTGATGATCAGAGGGATGACAATTATGAATATGAGCAGGTTGATGAAGGAGAGTACAATTACGAAGAGGGTGAAAATATAGATGGTGAAGAGGAATATGAAGATGAAGAAGATGGAGAAGACTTTGCCAAGAAAATTGGTGTGGTGATCTCATGAAGGATGATAGATAGTTAAGGAGCACTAATTATGTTTTTTTGACGACCTTGCAAGATCATTTACATCAGTAGTGGATTCTTCATGAGCAAGGGGTAGTTGCTATGGATTTATTTTTCCTTGTAGAAGTAAAAGTAGAGATATCAAGTTCGTTTCTTGTATTAATTGAAAGAAACTCTTTTTATTGTATCTAAAACTGATTGAATGAGAATTTTGCTTGTGCTTCGGGCATTTTACTTAGCTTGCAAAGCCATAACTTTGCACCGGTACTAGTTTCGTACCTTAGTTCCTGACCAATTCTTTATTTTATTTTTCTGGTTGGATCTGGTAGCGCAGCATACTTGCTAGATAATAAGATTATACAGTATTTTTTGTTTTTGTGTTTTAAAAATATGTTTATTATTATTTTTTGTTGTAAATTAATATTTTTACACTTCCAAACACACCCATATTCTGCTATATTTTGTCATGTTTGGATTTTGCATTTTGCTGCATTTAGAGTTTAGAGGTATGATAAAAATATTTAGTTTAAAATTAAAGCTTTTAGTGGTTTTGGATGATATTAATATATTAATATTAAAAAAATAAATATTTTTAATATTTTTTTAAAAAAACTTTTTTAAAGATAATTTTACTCCTACCTTAAACGATGCTGTTTTCTCAGTAGAATCAGTATGGTGCATCTTCTTTATATTGAAGAAGTTAGCCAGTAATGCAACTATTGCAAATAGGGCAA
>Ga0307510_10004553_pt1 | contig 16322 bp, 17 predicted proteins | sample 12_EM_MG_FD_207224 | JGI IMG/M metagenome (GOLD analysis project Ga0307510, IMG submission 207224) | Populus trichocarpa ectomycorrhiza microbial communities from riparian zone in the Pacific Northwest, United States - 12_EM | ecosystem: Host-associated > Plants > Roots > Unclassified | place...
GCGGTGTGGTTTTTTTTTGTGTTGTTTTTTTCCTTTTTTTTGGATTTTTTTTTTGTTTTTGTTGGGGGGGGGGGGGGGCCCATGTGCTGGATGTTTATTCTTCTGGGGATCCTGTGGTACTTTCATAGAGGGCGTTCGGAAGGTATTTTGATATGGCATTGTTATCATGAAGAGAAATTCAAGATGTGGGGGAGCTTGGGCAGGGTCGAGTCTATGGTGTCGGGAAGCCCATTCAGTGAACAATCCCACTGATCGAGATCTAGTCTACTTGCAGCACGGTGGGAGGGTGAGTTTAAGCACGGATCCAAGAATGGAAGTGATATACTCGAAGTTTCTTTCCCACCTCACGGTGAACTTTTTTACAAGTGAACATCGGTGTTTGGAGATGTGGGCGTAGAGTGTTTCTTATCCACAACTTGACCTAGTACCGGTATTTGTAGCTCCTGAGGATGTTTACTCTGTTCTCCTGAGGCTCTGCGTTGTTGCCAACTCCTACCGCACCCCGCTATTGCACTGCGAGCATTCACATTTCTTACCGAGGCACCGAGGATATCCCTGATGCTCCGGGCTCGTCGTTGCGACCAATCGGATTTCTTTCATCCCAGATTTGGTGGGGAACACGTGAAGGATGGAAGGGCATGTGAGAGATGCAACAGCTAAAGCCATTCAAGCCCTCGCGCAATCCCTGAGAACAAAGTTGGTTGCTTGCCCGTTGGTTGTCAAGATTCCTGGGAACGATGTCATGGGTTCTACCTCCCCCACATCCTGAGCTTTACCTGCCTTTCACGTGAAAACTTGGTCTCCCTCCCCGCTACTCTTTTTCCTCAAACATATCTCTTCTACTCTTCTTCCTTCCTTCCTTCCTTCCTTCCTTCCTCCTCTTCCCCCCCTCGTACTCCATCTCTTATATTCTCCGCTACTTATACTTGTTGTTATTGATTACATTTATCGTGGTCATGTCAAAGATATTCAAAGCCACTGAAGTGGCGGAGCACAAGAAGCCCGACTCGTTGTGGATCATCGTCGAGGGCGACGTGTACGACGTTACAAAGGTATGGACAATAGCATCTCTTCCGGAGCGTTCTAACAGGCGAGCACAATAGTTCCAGAATGATCACCCGGGCGGAAAGAAGATCCTGCAGAGGGTCGGTGGCAAAGACGCTACCGCACAATTCTGGAAATACCACAATGAGGGAATCCTGAAGAAGTACAAGACACAACTCCAGATCGGGTCTCTGGAGGGCAAGGCCGCACCGCCGCCGGAGCCGAAGAAGGAGGAACCAAAGAAGGAGCAGGTCGTTCCCACGCGAGCCGGACCCGTTGTCCCAGCGCTAACGAGCGAGGTGCGCGAAGCGAAAGAGACTCTAGAGGCCTATGGTGACCTTATCCCCTTTGGCGACCCTGCTTGGTACCAGGGCGTAAGTTATTCTTTGTCTTGGGATTTAATTGTTCGAGACTTGCGGCTGACGGAGGGTAATTAGTATCATTCACCTTACTACAATGCGTCGCATGCCGCCCTTAGAGATGAGGTTAGGGCGTGGGTTGAGGAGAAGATTGAGCCTCACTTGAATGATTGGGAGAAGCAGAAGTTTGTTCCTGTCGAGATTTACAAGGAGATGGGTACTCGCGGTTATCTTCCTGGGTATGTTTACCACTGATGCTTTTGCACCAGTATTTCGCCCGTTGCTAATGTTTCAATAGTCTGCTTGGCATCAAGTACCCTAAGGAATATACACCGTACAGCGTTGCCTCTGTTCCTCCAGAAAAGTGGGATCACTTTCACGAGTTCCTTCTCACCGATGAGCTATCGCGTACTGGTTCTGGTGGATTTGTATGGAACATGATTGGTGGCTACTCGATTGGTCTTCCTCCGGTAATGAAGTTTGGTCGCAAGGAGCTTAAGGACCGAATTGTTCCAGGAATCCTCAGTGGCGAGAAGAGGATCTGTTTGTGTATCACTGAGCCCGGTGCGGGTAGTGATGTTGCAAACCTGGCCTGCGAGGCTAAGAAGACGCCGGATGGAAAGCACTATATTGTCAATGGCGAGAGTAAGGCTCCCGCAGTGATCAACATAATAAATCTGTGCTGACATCTCACAGAGAAATGGATCACAAACGGTATCTGGTCCGAATACTTCACTGTCGCCGTCCGTACTGGTGGGCCGGGTATGGGCGGTGTTTCTGTCCTCCTCATTGAACGCGGCCCGGGTGTCTCCACCCGCGAGATGGACTGCCAAGGTGTCCACGGATCGGGAACAACTTACATCACCTTCGAGGATGTCAAGGTCCCCGTAGAAAATCTCATCGGCAAGGAGAACGCCGGTTTCAAGGTTATTATGACCAATTTCAACCACGAGCGTCTTGGTATAGTCATCCAATGCAACCGCTTCTCCCGCGTCCTCTACGAGGAGTCGATGAAGTACGCCAACCGTCGCCGCACATTCGGCAAGAAGCTCATTGAGCACCCCGTAATACGATTGAAGCTCGCACACATGGCCCGTCAAATCGAGGCTACGCACAACTGGCTAGAGAACATAGTTTACCAGAGCCTGTGCATGGGCGACACCGAAGCAATGTTGAAGCTCGGGGGTGCCATCGCAGGATTGAAGGCCCAGAGTACCACAACCTTCGAATTCTGCGCTCGAGAAGCTACCCAGATTTTTGGTGGAATCGGATACACAAAAGGTGGTGTTGGAGCTAAGGTTGAGCGATTGTACCGAGATGTTCGAGGATACTCTATTCCCGGGGGTAGCGAAGAGATTATGTTGGATCTCAGTATCAGACAAAGCTTGAAGGTTCATCAGGCATTGGGCATGAAGCTGTAGGGTTGGATCGGGGAGGGTTGTGCTTGTGGTTTGGTTGATTAACTTAGATTCTTCGCCTGTATGTCTGTGAATTTTTACGTTTTATTGCTTGGTTTGTTGGTTGAGCTTTGTTTGATTAGTAGAAATTAAGCATTGGACGCAATTCTGCGGTATTGCTGTTTCTAGTCTACATGTTTTAGGAGCCGAGCACATTCGCGAGTGACTGCTCATTCCCGGCAGCAAAGTCGAAGTAAAAGCACATCACCGCGGTATCTTCTTCCCCGGCCTCATCGCACAACTTATCTGTAACTAGCGAACTATTATCGTAACCTATCAGCAATACCATTCTTTGATTTCCAGCAACAAACACATTTTCTCTTACATGATGCAGCTTTTTCCCACTCCTGTTTGCCGTCTCCTGTTTGCCGTCGCAGGACAAGGTCGCATGGGTGGATTCATCCTCCCTACGAGCATTATGCCATGGCTTAAATTCTCTGGTTTACAGCAGCCGGGCTACTATACCTTCCACCCACTCAGCTTCGATGTCTCGGTAGTGTACCCATGGCTCTAATGGAGATGGCCACGCCAGTACTTTGGACTCATCATCCGGAGCAGTGTAATTGAAGGTATTCGCAATGTTGAAAGAGTTGTTATTGCTGACTGGTTGTGACATTCCCCCCACCCCGATTCTCATGGCTTTGGATGATGAGAGAAAGGTGTTGGTTCGACTTGCGACCTCGTGGGAGGTAGTTCATTCCGAGTGAGAAGAGACCACTAGCACACCGTACCGTATGGTACCAGCATTGCATCACACCCAACTGCCGGTAGGTTACTGCTTAGGCCGAGTGATCTGATACTTAGGAGTATGCAGATTTTATTCCCCAAAGCGAAGTAAGGCCCGATGCCATGCCGTAGCTCAGGCTAAATACGAATAATTGGTAGTGGGGATATTTTTTGCATGGTTCTGGGCACCGGGGATCGCCTCTTTCCATCTCTATCCCGATGCCCAAGAATTAATATATTTTTCTGCGGATATCCGTAGCCTGGGTTGAGCGATCCGGAGAGTAGAAATTATTTCTGGACAAGTGTGTATTCCTTTCCTATTTCCACCTCCCCGGGCATATTGCGTTATTATAGTAGGAATGAGTGGCTGTTGAATTAACCAGCCAAGTTGGGAGCTTTTGCTTCGGCGTTTATTTGCTAATAGTGAAATTGCTTGCATCATCACTCATCACTCACTGCGTTCAGATCCGAGTTTGAGTTTTTTTTCTTCCTTTTTTTTCTTTCATTTTATTTCCCGTGACGTGGGAGGCCGCTCCTGTATGGTATATTTGTAGGGTATCGTACCTCCTGGGGATATTTGGATTTAGATGTGGACTTGGGTGAGTGGTGTCTGGGTTTGAGAATAATTGAAGAGAATGGTGATGTCGATACTCAGAAGTGTACTGTACTGGTCCCTTCATGTGAGACCTTCGGCTGAACCTTGTATATTATTCAGTTGACAGGCAGGGTTATGGTGGGAGGAATTGATGTGGATTTCCATGCTTTATTTCTAGCTATCAAGCTGGAAAGAGATGTTTCTTAATATGGGGCTTTTTTTTATAATATCAAAGAAAGAGGGCAGCAAGATTTTAGACCGGGCGGTGGTAATGCACCCAGCTGAGACTCTTAGGACTTATTAGATGTCACCCGTATTCACACTTTTTGATATTTTGATATGTACGTCTAGTTATCTATAATATTATGTACAAAATGTGCCCTTGCTTAAACCAATATTCCAACCCTGGGAGTTGTCAGTTTAATAATTTAATCCGGAAGGATATATTTGACTACGGTATGAACTGCTTTGTAGGGTATCAAGGTCAAGAGAATTGCTGCTGGCCCTGACTAACGCTTCTTGGGGGTCATGTTTGCTTGTCGTAACGGAGATTCCGGCCGATGACTAAGTGTCTAGAGCGATACCACTATCATGAAACTGGAGATTCAGGACTATGCTTCCGGGCCCTGATGAGAGGGCTGAACGGCTTTACTGGGGTATCATAATAAAAGTTCTGAATACTCAACTTTGTTGAAGGTTCGGGGTTCACATATATGCTCCACTTTGTCTCCTGCTGCCTTTTATCCACAGCTTTGGGAATCAAGCCTGTGGTCGCTTGTTCCCGGCGCGCTCCACACTCAGGTGCGAAGTGCGATTGATTCTTGTGTGGAATAAGTTAGTTCCTTCGAGACTTTAGCCGCTCTCCTGCTACTGGAACCATTTGGTATTTCAGAGACACTTGGGTTATCATAGGTGGGTTCTGGTGGTACGATACCCCCGGGAGCCCGCGCCAGCATCGGCAGTTGAGTTTAGGTCTCTCATTGCTAATGTCGAATGCTCCCTAGGGGATGGAATTACAGCTTGAGGAGTGGAAGCTTGTCTGAGCGCTCTCTAGGGCGGTGCACTTCGTTGGCGGTAGGGATGATATATCATAAATAGTAGCTGGTCAGCATAATCATGCGGGGTACCAAGCGATAACGGGAGTTTGAAAAGAAAGAACGGGATCAACTCCAAATTTACAATACTCTAGGAAGTGCTCGCAATGGCAACTGTCAATTCACCTTGGTGTGCCCCACCATCCCGGTATCTGCGAACAGCTTTCACTAATAAACTCTAACTTATCTTCCTAAGACCCCACTAGGTTATGGTGGTGTGCCGTGTTTTTCCAGAGTTGTATATTAATGCTCTCGAAAACTGGCCTGACTAAGTGTTGTCATTTAGTATGATAGTCTTTTTCTTTTTCTTAAAAATACTAAACGCCCGCATTGTGGGTGGATGTTCTCCGATAATTGTGCAGCCTAAGGGTGTATTTCACAAACCGAAGCTTTACATCCTCTTTGGCAAGTTTGATAGTTAAGCTGGCATCTTATTCAAAGTGTCTCTAAATATGCCCATTAGTTTTTGATGAAATCCTCAGGCTCCAGAGTACGATTTTGCCGACAGAATTAGTGGCCCCTACCCGTTTTACAAAAATGGCTGATCTTGGACACCCATGACCCTTCCCAAAACTGTATAGATTTAATGAAACCATCCTATAGTGTAGGCAATTGTGGAAAGTTTCTAGGTAAAAATTATGAGAATTTTCCCATTCTCTTATGGGGGTTGAGAGTTTAGGATTGTCATTGGATGTCATGGGTATTAACTGACGGAGCTTGTCAAATATAAGCGATAATATCTAGATAGGTCTAAAGACTCTGAGGAATTAACTCTGTTATTTTCAAGGCAACTGGCTGTCATTTTAAAATACCCATTTTTGGTGTAAGATGGGGGCAGGAATTTTGTCGCCAATATTGTACTTCCCCCTGTTGGCCGGGGCGCCGTGGACAGCATTCTTACTATTGACACAACAAACTGAAGTACATTATTGAGAGGAGTAGGTATGGAAGAGCACTTATGGGCTATGTGTATATACAAATTGTTAGAAAAAGATTCCTTAGGGTATACGATAATAAGAAATGTGAAAGGGGATAAGGTAGTTGGAGGGATTGGATGAGATAAGAAGTTCAATGTAGATGATCCAAATATTTGATGTGGGATGGCTTATCAATCCGCGTGTAGAGAACTGTTAGTGGCGGGCTTATGGTTTTGTTTGGCCAAATTTGTTGTATCATAATTCTGCGGGGATGTGTAGTAAGTAGGTAGTGGGAGAAGAGTAGGGGTTTGTCCTTGGATATCAAGACCTGCGGATCCTTTTTGAGGGTGGTTCGGGTGGCTCGGACGACTCGGTTGAGAAGAGCTCTCTTGGTTGCGAAATTGCTGCGTATCTGGAAATGAAATCCATCCGCTCCCCTAGCAAATTTGCAATTCTCTCATGCCTATTCTGCACAGCCCACGAAAGCGGTGTTTCGCCATATCCGTCGGTTGTATCGGGATTGACATCATTCCGTTCCAGAAGTATCCTCACGGTTTCCTCTCGGCCATACTCGGCAGCCCACGAGAGGGGTGTTCGTCCCTCTCCGTCAGCTGTATCGGGGTTGACGTCACTCCGTTCGAGGAGCATCCTCACGATCCCCTCACACTTCTTCTGGGCTGCCCACAAGAGCGGTGTTTGGCCATCTTCGTCAGGTGTATCGGGGATGATGTCGTTCCGTTCCAGTAGTATCCTCACGGCGTCCTCTTGACCATACTCGATGGCCCACAAGAGCGGTGTTTGGCCACATTTGTCAGCTGTGTTGGGATTGACGTCGTTCCGTTCCAGCAGTATCTTCACGACCCCCTCATCTCCTTTCCCCGCAGCCAACGAGAGCGGTGTTCGACCATATATGTCAGCTATGTTGGGATTGACGCCGGTCCGTTCCAGCAGTATCCTCACGGTTTCCTCTTGGCCATACCCGGCAGCCCACGAGAGAGGTGCTCGGCCACATTTGTCAGCTGTGTTAGGATTGACGTCGTTCCGTTCTAGCAGTATCCTCACGGTTTCCTCTTGGCCATACTCGGCAGCCCACGAGAGGGGTGTTCGTCCATCTCCGTCAGCTGTATCGGGGTTGACGTCATTCCGTTCGAGGAGCATCCTCATAATGCCCTTGCACTTCTTCCAGGCTGCCCACAAGAGCGGTGTTCGGCCATTTCCATCGGGTGTATCGGGGTTGACGTCGTTTCGTTCCAGCAGTATCCTTACGACCCCTTCATACTCTTTCCCCGCAGCCCATGAGAGCGGTGTTTGGCCATATTTGTCAGCTGTGTTGGGATTGACGTCGTTCCGTTCCAGCAGTATCCTTGCGACCCCCTCATGCCCCCCCTGCGCAGCCCGAAAGAGCGGTGTTCGGCCATTCTCGTCACCCATATTGGGGCTGACATCGTTTTGTGCCAACAGGACCCCCACAACCCCCCCGTGCCCCATCCTAGCAGCCCAGGCGAGCGCTGTATTACCATCAGAGTCGGTTGCCTGCGCACCCCATTTCTTCATTTTCAACAAAGCAACTATTATATCCGTGCATCCGAAGTATGCGGCGCCGTGGAGCCCTATAAATCCAGGGCTGTACCTACAATACAAACGACGGTCCCCAATCTCACCCAATAATATCCTTGATGAGATGTGCTGATCGTATCCATCGAGTAGTTTCAATGCAAGCGCTTTCACAGTTTCTGTAGTCCCCAGCCGAGCGTGTGTACCCCAGTGAAGAGAAGAATATTCGACAAAAGCCAAGGATTGAGGGGCAGAGCTGAGAGTAGGCGAAATGACTTTAACCTGGAGAAAGTTAAGGTATGTCAAACAGACCTCGGCAATCATCGAGTGGGGCTTAAGGAACAGGTTGGGGTTATGGGAGAGGTACTCTTGTAGGGTGTAGTGAATGAGGCGGAGGGTAGACGAGGGTCTCTCGACCGTGACGAGCCCGAGGGTGCATGCTAGTAGTGTTTCTATTCGAGGAATATTCCGAATATTCAAATCGCTAGATCCTTCTTCGACCCCGAGGGCGTGGCATAGCTCGTCGGCATGCAACGGCCGCTCCGAATGCGATACCCACACCAAAACTTGCATCCCAAGTTTTGATCTACTTCTGGGCTGCGCCTGAACTCGTGATAGAGTTGCCGCATAAGCACCGCCTAGGCCATCTCCTTTAGTCATCTCGTCCAGCTTTTTTCTTCTCTGATGGAGAGTAAGCTCGCCCAGGATCGCATCAATGTTTAGAGAAACGAGGAGAAAACTAGGCATCATTGTTAGTGAATGATAGCTCATACTTGTATTGGGAGTGTGCTTGATATTCTTGCTCACATTTCCGAGACTTTCTCTGGAATCACTCTCATAATATCCGCACGCAATTCATCGTCCATTACATCAGGATCAGTGTCACTGTCCAGCCTCATTTCCAGGTAGCTCCTAATATCCTCCCGGGTCGGAATAATGGGAATCCTAACAATTTTGCCAAAACATTTCATGATCTCGTCACCGATGTGGGGCCTCCCGGTAAGGAATAGTCGCGTGTTTGCTGACACCCGAACGATTTCCCAGAGTGATTCGAGAAGCTCCCGTCGATGCTTTGGCGTGGACTCGTCTAAGGCGTCGATGCATATAAATACCCGGGGTAGCGGTGTAACAACTTTCTTCATAATTTCCACGAGATCAGGAAGTCGGAGACCTCGGCCACCAAACTCTTTTTTCGCCTCCTGGAAAGCTCCCCGGATATACTCTGGGATTCCTCCTCTGCTGACAAGCTGCTTGAGGATGGCGCCCAACATACTTGTGGTGGTCTGTTCCTGCTGGGCGAGGAAATCGCAATAGAGTCCTACCACAGGAACGTCTTTTCCCTTAGCCTGATCGCAGAGGCTATCAATCACCAGGGAGCTATTATTTGCTGATCATTAGCGACATTTGCACTTACTTCATCTGGGTTAGTAGTCTTCTTACCTCAGATGAGTTTTCCCCACTCCTGGATTCCCGTCACAGAACAAGACTGGCTCAGCACAACCATCTCCCGCACCTCTCCATCTTCTGAACTCATTGGTCTCAATTACCCAGTTTCCTATGCCATCGAGTCGGCTGGTTCGCACACCTTGGTGTCTTTGCTGTGGTTCAAGTGGCGACAGCCACTGCAGAATTTGATGTCTCTCGTGGTTTGTCTCTGTATCAAAGTTGACGATATTGTAGTTTGTAAATACATTGAACGAGTTGACATTGCCGGTGACCTGCTGGTGCTCTGATGACATCTGTGCTATAGTCGATGTTTTGAATTGTTTTTTTTTGTAAGTGAAAAGGAGCGATCGTGTGAAAGGGGAATCTGACTTCGCTCGGAGTTCTAGCGAACCTCTTAGGGCGGGAAAGAAGGGGGTGCACGAGCGCCTGAGGCTCCGGTGTTACACCATTTTGTGTTGATGGTTGGTCCAATCATTGTGCCGAATGTCCTCTCTCCCGGACACCTGTCTACCGATGAATTTTGCTTGAGTATCAGCCCTGTATGTCAGGGCGAAATCCCGTGTCTAGGCTAAAAGATGTTGTTCACCGGCGCCGCGTCCGATGCCCGCAATTTACTCGTACAGCGTTGCTTCCTTCAGTATCTGTTATTTACAATACTTGTGTACAGTACAGTAATAGCATATTTAGGGTTTTATTAAGCACAACTGCGGGTACATTTTCATTCTAATAAAGTTGGCATCCCCCTTTTACTCAAGGGCGGGCAGATTGAGCTTACCGGTATATCATTTAGCTTGTGCTAAACTACTAGCCGCTATCAGAGTTTGTTTTTGTCATTCATAGTTCAAATTAACCATCTGTCTGACCCGGGCTCTCAAAGGGTTCTTGCTCCAAGTGCTTGAAAGGCCCTAGAGTACATCATCGGAAATGATACTATCCCCGCTTCCCTCCTGGACCGGATAGACAATTCACCACAACCCTTTTCTACCAGTGCATCGGTCTTGATCCTTATTTGTCCCCCACTACTTGTACTAGTCGCAAATGCAGAGTCCATAAACCCCGATAAACCACTCAAACAATCTTGTACACTTACAAGAGAAGTAGGATGCGGCGGGGCGGCCAACTCGGTAGCCAAAGAGAAACCTGGTGGAAGAAATTTAGTTAGCAGACCACTTCCCCATGCCTAGTTTTCTAAATTCCAAAATTCCCCTCCGGACCACTTGAGTGATATTTCTACACTCTTGATTCTTTGATAATCTCGCAATTGCTAGAGCCTGGGGGAGCACGGGAGAGTGAAAGAAGGAAAAGCAGTGCAATTGTAATAGACTCTAAACGCAGCGTGACCTAGAGGAACGGTGGACTAGTTGTCTGCCCCTTTCATCCGCTGCCGTAGCTAAGGACAGGCGAGGTGGTATATCTCTCCGTCTAGCTAACAACATCGCGAAACTCCCGAAATTTAACAAACCATAGGGAGACACACTAAGCGGGTGAATCATGATCATTAGCGATCTCAAGTGATATAAAATAAAACCATCTGGATAACTCGTGATCCTCCGCAATGATGAAATTCTTGCTCTGGATATGGCTGCCAATAGCGAGGTTTTGCGCAGTGGGAGTATATAGACTATCAGGACCGGAACATCTATTCGTTTACCGCCATCATTTTCATTTTCAACACCGGGAGAAACAGCGTCCTTAAATACACAAAAAACAAGAAATGCTGTTCCGAAAATTTCCTCACGATGATCATATGGTTCCATCACTATGATCACATCATTTCCATATCATGACCATACGACTTCAATGCTATGACCCCACGATTTCCTCCATTTGTCCTACAACTTGCTATTGCCTATTCCATCAAATGTCCTGTCGTCAATCCTCAACGTTCTTTCTTCTAGCTTCTATAGCGATTCCGGTATCCTACTAGTGTATTCTAGTCTTGCGTAACCGCCGGTAACCAGGAACGATATCCAATCGCCATTGTGGACATGAGGGGCCGGTGACTAACAACACGCAATCCCTAAATCCCATGCCTTTCTAGTTTGCCGACTCCCATATGCCTAATAGCACTCGAGTAGGGCATAAGTGAAGCATCATAAAACCAAATACCCGATACTTAGTGGCCGGTGGCTATGGGTATTATATCAACAGAACCAAAAACTAATATCCTATTCCTTGCGAGATAGGATGTGAAAACAACAATCCACTGCTAAGTGCCTAGTCGCCGGACACCACAAAGCTGCATGGCCTATAACTGTATAAGTTATCTCTTAGCCACATATCCGAATGCCCGCATATCCGCATTCATTCATACATATCCGTGCAAGTACTCGAGTACATGTCGGCATAGCCACATAACCGCGCTCGTCACAGGCAATCCGGGAGCCCGCGCAAGTATTAATCGAGTTTAGCTCTCGCATTGCCAAAATCACTTTATTTTTCTTTCTTTATTTTTATTATTTTTATTATTTTATTTCGTTATGGCACTCGCATGATTTATGCTAGCTACCTTACTATCGTCCCCTCCGATAGAGAAGCCCGTGCACTAGCGAACGCTGGAGCGTCCTCAAGTTGGAATTACGATTCCTAGGGAGAATTCCATCAACTCCAAATTCCCAATTCTCCTGGAAGTACTCGCAATGAGAACTGTCGATTCACCTACGGTATGCCCCTCTTCACTATCCGCCATTAGGTTTCACTAATAGACTCTATCTTCCTGGGACTTTACTATATTATGATACTATGCCGTATTTTCCTAGAGCTGGATCTTAATACCCTCGAAAACAGGCTTGATTAATCGCCATCATTTGTTGGTCTCCTGTAGAAAAAAAGAATAAAACCTTCGCGTTGTGGGTGGATGTTCTGCGATGGTTGTACAGTACTCTGGTATCGTCCAAAAAATGTGCCGGTATTTCACCAACCAGAGCTCTACATCCCCCCTCTATTCTCCTCCTCCCCAAGCCGGCCAGCCCCTGCATCCAAAGCTCCCCTCCACCCAAAGTGCCTCTGGGCCCCGGTGGTGTCTGGCGCAATCCCCAGGCTCCAGGGTACCCTCTTGTCGGTCAGCGACACAGTGGAGAGGATTACTGCTATCAATATGACAAACTAAAGTACATTATGTAGAGAGAGGCGAGTACGGAAAAGCACTGATGGGCCACCGGCATACAGGAGAATGTTAACCCCCCTTTAGAAAATAGGACAACAAGAGCGGGGGCGGATGAGGTAACTGGAGGGATCCGATGAGTAAATGAGAAGTTCAGGGTGGATGATCCAGATGTTTGATATCCGCGATGACTTGTCAAGCCGGGTGTAAAGAATTGTGTGCGGCGGGCTCAGGAGTTTGTTCGGCCAAGTACCGTATGCTTGATTGCTGGGGGTATGAGTAGTAAGTAGGGTGAGGAGGGTTAGGTTTTATCGGTGGATATCAAGACCGCCGGGTCCTTTTTAAAGGGGGTTCAGACAACTTAGAGAACTCGGTAGAGAGGAGCACCCTTGGTTGCAAAATTGATGTGTATTCGGGGGCGAAATCCATCGGCTCCCGCAGTAAATTTGCAATTCCCTCATGCCCATTCCGTAGAGCCCAGGAGAGCGGTGTTAGGCCATCCTCGTCAACTGTGCTGGTATTGGCGCCGTTCCTTCCCAGCAGTACCCTAACGGCCCCCTCATGCCCTCTCTGTGCAGCCCACGAGAGCGGTGTTTGGCCATATTTGTCAGCTGTGTTAGGATTGACGTCGTTCCGTTCCAGAAGCATCCCCACGATTCCGTTGTACCCATTCTTCGCGGCCCACAAGAGCGGTGTTCGGCCACATATATCAACTGTGTTGGGATTGACGTCGTTCCGTTCCAGCAGTATCCTCATGATCCCCTCATATCCAGACTTTGTAGCCCACAAGAGCGGTGTTTGGCCATCTTCGTCAGCTGTGTTGGGGCAGATGTTATTCTTCTGAAGCAGCATCCTCACCATCTCCTCATGCCCATTCTGCGCAGCCCACGAGATCGGTGTTCGGCCACATATATCAACTGTGTTGGGATTGACGTCGTTCCGTTCCAGCAGTATCCTCACGACCCTCTCATACCCATGTTCGGCGGCCCGCAAGAGCGGTGTATTTCCATATTTGTCAGCTGAGTTAGGATTGACGTCGTTCCGCTCCAGCAGTATCCTCATGATCCCTTTATACTTCTTGCGCACAGCCCACAAGAGCGGTGTTCGGCCACCTTTGTCAGGTCTGTTGGGATTGACGTCGTTCCGCTCCAGCAGCATCCTCACGATCCCCTCGTGCTTCTTCTGCGCAGCCCGCGAGAGCGGTGTTCCGCCATCTTCATCAGCTATATCGGGTATGACGTCGTTCCGTTCTAACAGTATCCTCACGATGCCCTCTTGGCCATGACTGGAAGCCCATAAGAGCGGTGTATCGCCATGGATGTCAGCTGTGTTGGGATTGACGTCGCCCCGCTCCAGCAGTATCCTCACGATCCCCTCATACTTGTTCCTCACTGCCCACGAGAGTGGTGTTTGGTTATATTGGTTCGCTGTGTTGGGATTGACGCCATCACGTTCAAGCAGGATCCTCACAACCCCCTCATGCCCCATCCTAGCCGCCCATGCAAGGGCTGTATTACCATGAAGATCAGTCGCCTGCAGATCCCATCCTTTCGTTTTCAATAAAGCGATAGTTATCTCAGTGCATCCGAAGTATGCGGCACCGTGGAGCCCTGTAAATCCAGGATTATCCCCTTCATGAGAATATCGGTCCAGAAAGCCCATTTCATGCAAGTATACGAGCTTCGACGATATGTGTTGATCGTATCCATCAAGTAGTTTCAATGCAAGGGTCGTCACACATTCCGTAGTCTCCCGCCTAGCGTGAGTACCCCAGTGAAGAGAAGAATATTCGGCAAAGGCCAAGGACCCCGAGACAGAAGGGCGAGTAGGCGAAATGGCCTTAACCCGGAGAAAGTTGAGGTATGTCAAACAGACCTCGGTAATCATAGAGTGGGGGTTAAGGAACAGATTAGGGTTATGGGAGAGGAACTCTTGTAGGGTGTAGTGAATAAGGCGAGGGGTAGACGAGAACTTTTCGACAGTGACAAGCCCGAGGGTGCATGCTAGTAGTGTTTCTATTCGAGGAATATTCCGAATATTCAAATCGCTAGATCCTTCTTCCACTCCTAGGGCGTGGCATAACTCATCAACATGTAAAGGCCGCTCCGAATGCGATACCCACATCAAAACCTGCATCCCGAGTTTTGATCTACTTGCCGGCTGCGCCTGAACTCGTGATAGAGTTGCCGCGTAAGCACCGCCTAGACCATCCCCTTTGGTCATCTCGTCCAGCTTTTTTCTTCTCTGATGGAGAGTAAGTTCGCCCAGGATCGCATCGATGTTTAGAGAAACGAGGAGAAAGCTAGAAATCATTGTTAGTGAGTAATAGCTCATGATTGTGTTGGGAATATGGATGATATTCTTGCTCACATTTCTGAGACCTTCTCCGGAATCACTCTCATAATATCCGCACGCAATTCGTCGTCCATTATATCAGGATCAGTGTCATTGTCCAGCCTCATCTCCAGATAGCTCCTAATATCCTCCCGGGTCGGACTAATAAGTATCCTAACAACCTTGCCGAAACATTTCATGATCTCGTCACCGATGTGGGGCCTCCCGGTAAGGAACAGCCGCGTGTTTGCGGACACCCGAACTATTTCTCGCAGTGACCCAAGGAGCTCCCGTCGATGCTTTGGTGTTGACTCGTCTAATGCATCAATGCATATGAATACCCGGGGTAGCGTTGTCACAACCTTCTTCATAATTTCCATGAGATCAGGAAGTCGGAGACCCCGGCCGCCAAACTCTTTTTTCGCCTCCTGAAAAGTTTGCCGTATATGCTCCGGGATTTCCCCTCTGCTGACAAGCTGCTTGAGGATGGCGCCCAACATACTTGTGGTGGAATGTTCCTGCTGGGCAAGGAAATCGCAGTAGAAACCTACCACAGCAATGTTTTTCCCCCTAGCCTGATTGCACAGTGTGTCAACCACCAGGGAGCTATTATTTACCGATTATTAGTGACAACCTGCACTTCCTTCGCCCGGACACGTAGTCTTCTTACCTCAGATAAGTTTTCCCCACTCCCGGATTTCCATCACAGAACAATACTGGCTCAGAACAACCATCTTCCGCACCACTCCATTTTCTGAACTCGTTGGTTTCTAGCACCCAGTTGCCTACTCCATCAAGTCGGTTGGTTCGCACACCTTGGTGCCTTTGCTGTGGTTCGAGTGGGGATAGCCACCGCAGTATTTGACGTCTCTCAGCTTCTGCTTCCAAATTGAAGTTGACGATATTGTTGAACGAGTGATTATTGTTGAACAAGTTGACATTACCGGTGACCTGCTGGTGCTCAGACGACATCTGTGCTACTGTCTATGGTTGAACTCCTCTTTTGTGTGAGAGAAAAGAGAAGGATCGCGGGGAATATGGTTTCGCTTGGAGTTCTGGGGAACCTCTTGGGGCTGGAGAGAGGGGGCGGGAGGTAATAAGGTTCTGGCGTTGCACAAGCCCGGTTGCTGGTTAGTCCAATAATTTCGCAGATACGCTCTTGGTGGACGCCTGTCTACCAACGAACTTTGCTTGAATACCGCCCTTGATCTCAGGGCGAAAAATAATAATTACCGTAAGAGCTCTCATAATTGAACCTCACCCTAGAGTGTTAGAGTTACTTTTGTTGGAAAGGTTTGGCTCTTTTTCTTTTTTCTGCCCCAAGCTCGAACTGAGGAGGTTAGTTTTTGCTCTGCGCTCTCCTCCTATGATTCTCGGTGGCCCCAACTTCCTAACGGCCGAAAATATCTAGTGAACATAAGTGACCTCATCCTCCACAAGAAGGAGCCTCTTTCCCATCTTCATCTCACAGCGCATTACCGGTTCCACAACAGTATAGGCCTCCGAACCCGAAGTGTAAAGAATATATGGGAGGTGTGCGAATTAGCCCCACACAATCGCAGCCCAACCAAAACCTCCTCATCACTTAAAGTGATGCAATTTAATAATATCATATAAAGTGATGATATGGGAAAGTCACATACGAGACATAGATATTGTTTGCCAGCAACAGAAGACGGCGCATTTTACAACC
>Ga0307510_10004554_pt1 | contig 16321 bp, 19 predicted proteins | sample 12_EM_MG_FD_207224 | JGI IMG/M metagenome (GOLD analysis project Ga0307510, IMG submission 207224) | Populus trichocarpa ectomycorrhiza microbial communities from riparian zone in the Pacific Northwest, United States - 12_EM | ecosystem: Host-associated > Plants > Roots > Unclassified | place...
CGGCTCGACGAACGCAGTCGTACTCGGCGGCGTGGCGAGACTCGTCGCCAGATACCAGCCGGAGCCGAGTACGAGCGCAAGCAGCGCAACGATCGCGAGCATGTCGATGGTTCTGGGGTCGTGCGCCCTTGAACTGAACCTTGGATGCGGACCAAGCCTGAAGTGAAAATGAGGGCTGATTTTCCAGCGCATTGTTGTTTCCTCCCCGCGGAGCATCAAAACAATGCGAGAGAAAAGTTCCGGTTCCGCCTGGGGCAGCAATGCGCAAAGCACTGCAGCATACTTAGGACGGGTTCACGCCCCGCCAGCGGGCATAATGCCAGGGCAGATACCAGCGCGCATTTTTCGGCGCGGCGAGGGGGACGTTGTCGATGCCTGACGTGCCCCACGGATTGCAGCGGAGCAGTCGCGCAAGCGTCATCCAGCCGCCGGCCCAAAGCCCGAACCGCTCGATCGCTTCGTCGCCGTAGACCGAGCAGGTCGGCAGGTGCCGGCAATTGTAGCCAACCAGCGGTGAGAGCGTGTGGCGATAGAGCCAGATCAGCGCGCGACCGAATCTGCGCGGAAGGCGGAGCGCGCCCTCGACTGGAGTGGAACAATGCTCGCAGGCTGAATGCTTCATGTGCGTTGTGCTGCGACGTTAGGCGATATGTTGCGCGGTTCCGGCGCAGGGAACAGCAAGCTGTTGTTTGCGCGCCATATTTTGCGTGCTTTTTGGGAGCAGTGCAGCAAGTACCTATGGACGATCTGTATTCCCCCGGATACCATTTTTGTGACGTCCATGTGTAGACTCATCTGACGCCGAACGGGGCTTGCCTGATTTGCTTTAGGGCTTGGGGAAGGGACCAGTTTGAAACTTCTGAAGTCGCTTAAACTTCGCGGCTGGTTGCTGGTGGGAACCGCCGCTTGTGGGATCGTGTTGGCTGGCGCCATCGCGACGTTCGGGTCATCGGCCCGCGCCGGTGGCGCGCTCGAAGAGCGCAAGCTGCCGATGAAGTTCGGCTGGGTCGCTTGCGAGCCGAACTGCCGCGGCTGGGTCAGCGCGGTCGGCATCATCACCGCTGATACGCCCAAGGATTTTGAGGACTTTGCCCAGGGACGCCAGCTCGGCGGCGCCACCGTGGTGCTCGACTCCTCCGGCGGTTCCGTCAACGACGCGATCACGCTCGGCCGGCGCTTCCGCAATCTCGGACTTCTGACCACGGTCGGCATCAGCCTGCAGAACCGCAGCGGGCAGTCGGCCCGTCCGGCGGTCGCGCCCGAGGCCTATTGCGAATCCATGTGCGTGTTCCTGCTGCTGGCCGGCAAGAAGCGCTATGTGCCGGACGCCGCTCACGTTCGTGTCCACCAGATATGGATGGGCGACCGAGCCGACGATGCCAAGGCGGCGAGCTACAGCGCGCAGGACCTGATGATCGTGGAACGCGATATCGGCCGGCTCGCCAAATACACTTTCGACATGGGCGGCGCCGGCGATCTCTTGTCGCTCGCGCTCAGCGTCCCGCCCTGGGAAGATCTGCACGAGCTCGACGCCGGCGAGCTGAAGCTCACCAATCTCGTGACGACGGATCTCGTCGCCGACGTGCTGCCGCATGTCGAAGTGACAGCGCCGGCCATGGCGGAGCTTGCACCGAAGACGCAGGCAAGGTTCGGCACGGAAAAGGAGCAGGCGGCCAAGTCGACCAAGACGGCGGAAGCTCTGGTGCCGACGGGCACAGCGCAAGTGGCGGCGTCGCAGAAGTAAGCGAAGTTCCTCGCTGGAGGGGGTCAGCCCTGCGCCGCAGCCGGCTGCTTGGCCTTGGCCTCGATCTGGCCGATGGCATCGACCACGGCGTCGAAGGTCAGCAGCGTCGAGGCGTGGCGCGCCTTGTAGTCGCGGACCGGCTCGAGGAATTTGATTTCCTCCCACTTGCCTTCGGGAGGCAAACCATTCTCTTTCAGCATCTTGCGAACGGTTTCGCGTAACTCACGGAGTTCGCTCGCAGTCGAGCCGACCACATGACTTGCCATGATGGATGAAGAGGCCTGGCCCAGTGCGCAGGCCTTCACGTCATGGGCGAAGTCGGTGACCGTATCGCCCTCCATCTTGAGATCGATCTTCACGGTCGAGCCGCACAATTTGGAGTGGGCGGTGGCGGTGGCATCGGCGTCCGATAACCGCCCGAGGCGCGGAATATTCCCGGCCAGTTCGATGATCCGCTTGTTATAGATGTCGTTCAGCATGTGATGGAGTCCAACACTTCCGCACCCACTCAGCATCGGATCGGCCTTGGCGGGCGCCGTCCAGAGCCCTATATAGGAGCGGAACTGGCGGAAAAACAGTCCAGCGGTGCGGCGGCAGCGGTCCAGATCTGCGCTGCCGGCGTGATGACCCAAGGGCCTTTTTCGTCAAAACTGTTTCTTCAGGCGTCCGGCGGCTTGCCGCCCCGTCTGCCGGTGACACTCCGGCCGCAAGGCCGTCGAACGGAGTAGACATGGACGCTGCAATCAAATCAATTCGCCCGAACAAGCCTTCCGACCGGCAGCCCGAGAGCCGTCCCGCGGAGCTTGATCCTGCCGAATTTCTCGCGGCCGCCGTCCGCGCCGACCAGCCACGCCCGGCGCGCGCCGAGGCGGAAGCCGCGGTGAAGACGCTGCTCGCCTATATCGGCGAAAACACCGAGCGCGAGGGTCTTTTGGACACGCCGCGCCGTGTGGTCGAGGCCTTCGACGAGCTCTATCAGGGCTACCACCAGTGCCCGGCCGAGGTGCTCGACCGTACCTTCGGCGAGACGGCCGGCTATGACGATTTCGTGCTGGTGCGCGACATCGAATTCACCTCGCAGTGCGAGCATCACATGATGCCGTTCTACGGCAAGGCGCACATCGCCTATACGCCGGTGGAGCGCGTCGTCGGCCTGTCCAAGCTTGCGCGCCTGACCGACATCTTCGCCCGCAGGCTCCAGACCCAGGAGCATATGACGGCGCAGATCGCGGCGGCCATCGACGAGATCCTCAAGCCGCGCGGCGTTGCCATTCTGATCGAGGCCGAGCATACCTGCATGTCGGTGCGCGGCGTCGCCAAGCATGGCGCTTCCACCTTCACCAGCCGCTTCACCGGCATGTTCCGCGACAATCCGGCGGAGCAGGCCCGTTTCCTGTCCCTGGTGCGAGGCACGCGCTGACCTCGCTAACGCTCTAAGCGAGGACGCCCGTGTCCGCTCACTCCCATGAGATCGAGGAAGGCCTTGCCTTCCTCCCCAAGTTCGACGCGGCGGGCCTCGTGACCTGCGTCGCGACCGATGTCGCCACCGGCGACGTGCTCATGGTCGCGCACATGAATGACGAGGCGCTGCGCAAGACCATTGCGACCGGCGAGGCCTGGTACTTCAGCCGCTCGCGCAATGCCTTATGGCGAAAAGGTGAGACCTCAGGTCAGACCCAGCGCGTGGTCGAGATCCGCACCGATTGCGACCAGGATGCGGTCTGGCTTCGCGTCGAGCAGATCGGCGCGGCCTGCCACACCGGCCGCCGGTCCTGTTTCTATCGCACGGTCGAGGCTGAGGGCGGCGGAGCCAAACTGGTCTTCACCGACGCCGAGCGGCTATTCGATCCCAGCGACGTCTACAAGAAATAGCACTTCGTCATTCCGGGCTCGCCTTCGGTGCGCCCCGGAATGACTCGGGGCGGGCGGCGAGAGCCGAATTAACCCCGCATTAACCATACCTGTCCCACGGTGAGACGACAGGGCGCCGAATTGCCGGCGCCGCTCAATGCCGCGCGGGGCGGGCACTTCAAGCATGTCGGTCGACAATTCCAGTGCCTCTCAGACGGCGGGTCTCGATCCGTCGCGGGCGCGTGTCGCCGGTGCGATCAAGCAGGTCTCCAGCCGGACCGGCGTCAGCTTTCAATACATGCTGACCACCGCCAAGATGGAATCGGATTTCGATCCGACCGCGGGCGCCACCACCTCATCCGCGCACGGGCTCTACCAGTTCATCGACCAGACCTGGCTCGGCACCGTCAAGGAGGCGGGGACCCAGCTCGGCTACGGCAATTATTCCGACGCCATCACCAGGACCTCGTCGGGCAGCTACACCGTCGATGATCCCGCCATGAAGCGGTCGATCATGAAGCTGCGCGACGATCCGGAGGCCGCATCCAGCATGGCCGCCGCGCTGACCCAGTCGAACAGCTTCAAGCTCACCGGCCTGCTCGGCCGCAGGCCGAGCGACAGCGAGCTCTACATGGCGCATTTCATGGGCGTCGGCGGCGCCGCGAAGCTGATCGCCAATGCCGAGGACAATCCGCAAGCCGTCGGCGCGCGGCTGTTTCCCAATGCGGCCTCCGCCAACCGCTCGATCTTCTACGCCAAGGATGGCCGCGCCCGCAGCGTCTCCGAAGTCTATTCGGTGCTGGACGCGCGCTACGCCGGCGCAGCGAATTCGAAGACGACTCGCAGTGCGATGGCGATGTATGGCGATACGCCTTCGACCACACAGGTCGCGAGCGCAAACGGCGTGCAGCCCACCGCTCCGGTGATCGACAACGCTGCCTATCTCCAGACCTTTCCGGATGCGCGTGGCGTCACGCCGGTGAGCGCGACATCGTCAACGACGGTCGCGGATAGTGCGCCGACCGCGCCGGCATTTCGCTCGATCTACCAGCCCGGCGACGCCACGCAGCCGGTCTCGACGACGGTTCAGAAATTGTGGGGCAATAATGCCTCGCTTACGTCGGTTGCATCGACGACCTCGGCCGCATCAACGACGCCCAACGTACGTCCGCCGCAGCCGCTCGATCTCTTCAGCGATCGCAGCGGCACGTTCAGTAGCTAACGTCTACTCTCGTATCCCGGACGATGCAGCGTGTAGCGCTGCTGCGCTGCGTCCAGGTACTCCGCTGAAGCGGCTTTGTTCCATTAACAAAACGTCAATAAAACCAGCCAGTTATGGTGAACGCTTTGTTAAGCGTCGTGGTTTATTTTGTGTTGCAAGTGAGGCGTCGTCGCCCTTTTCGTTAGCTTGCGTAAGCCGGAAGCAGCATGATCGTTCGGCAGTTTATCAATTGGATCAGAACCGCGCCCGCTGGCGAGCGGGCCGAGGCAACGCGGGCATTGGCCCGGGCCTGGCTGATCTCGGACCTTTCCCACGACGACCGCGTCGCCGCTGAAGGCGCGCTGCTGATGCTGCTCGACGATCCCTCGCCACTGGTGCGGCAGGCGATGGCTGAGGCGTTCGCGCGCAGCACGGATGCGCCGGCCTCGATCGTACGAGCGTTGTCGGCGGACCAGCCGACCGTCGCGCTGCCCGTGCTCGAATATTCTCCGCTCCTGATCGACGCCGATCTTGTCGACATCGTCGCGACCGGCAATGACGAGGTGCAGTGCGCGGTCGCCCGCCGCATCGCGCTGCCGGTATCGGTCTGCGCCGCCATCGCCGAAGTCGGCTGCGCGGCCGCCGCGCTCGAGCTGATCGAAAATCCGCATGCCGAACTTGCGCCGTTCTCCTGGGATCGCATCGTCGAGCGTCACGGTCATCTCGCCGCGATCCGCGAGGCGATGCTGGTGTTGGAGGATCTGCCGTCGGCAACGCGCGCCGGACTGGTGGCCAAACTTTCCGAGACCCTGGCGCAATTCGTCGTGGCGCGGAACTGGCTGAGCGCCGACCGTGCCGAGCGCGTGACGGTCGAGGCGCGCGACCGCTCCACCATGAACATCGCGGCGCGCTCGCGCGGCGAGGACATGCAGGGCCTGGTGCATCATTTGCGCGTCACGGGCCAACTGACGGCGGGCCTGATCCTGCGCGCGCTGCTGTCCAGCAATCTCGATTTGTTCGACGCGGCGCTGGCCGAACTTGCCGATCTGCCGCTGGCGCGCGTCTCCGCGCTGCTGCACGACCGCGGTGGCAACAGCCTGCACGCGCTGCTCCGCCGCGCCGGCCTTCCCGAGGCGACGTTTGCAGCGTTCCAGGTCGCGCTCGACGCCTGCCACGAGCAGGGTTTTGTCGACAGCGACGACGGCGCGGCGCGGCTGCGCCGGCGCATGGTCGAGCGCGTCCTCACCCATTGCGAGACCGATCGCGGCGCCACCGAGCCGCTGATGGTCCTGCTCCGCCGCTTCGCCACCGAGTCCGCGCGCGAAGAGGCGCGGCTGTTCTGCGACGAGCTGGTCGCGGATGACGCGGTCGATCCGGTCTATGACGATCTGATCGCGGCATGATGTGATGCCGTAGGGTGGGCAAAGGCGCGTAGCGCCGTGCCCACCATCTCTCCGCACAATTCATGTCGATTGGTGGGCACGCTTCGCTTTGCCCACCCTACGACAGCTCGCGAACGGCGAAACTTATTCCGCCGGCGCGATGCTTGGCGCCAAAATCACCTCGAGATGCTCGGGGCGGTCGCGGTTGACGTCGGCGAGATAGTCGTCGGCCACCTTGCGCAGGCGCCGGCTGAGCTCGGCGGAGACGCTGATGCTGTCGAGCTTGGTGTTCTCGTGCACGATGGCGAGAATGGCGTTGATGTGGTGTGTGAACAGCTCGGCCGGCACCTTTTCGAAATCGGGCGCGTGCTCGATGACGCGGCACAGGCTTTCGGCGACTTCCGCCGCGGCCGGATAGCCGAACGTCGCGGCGTCACCCTTGATGTCGTGCGCGGCGTGGAACAGCTCGTCGCGCCGCTCCTTGGTGAAGCCCTCATGGCGGATGGCGACGTAGGCGGCCGACAGGCGATTGACCTCGGTCGCCATCCAGTCCTTGAACTCACCGGAGAGGGCTGCCAGCGCCTGCTCGGCACGGCCGATCGGGTCGTCCATGTCCTTTTCTTCGACACGGCGCAGAACCTTGCGCAGCGGATTGGGCTGCGTGATGATCTGATGCGTGGCGAAGGCCGTGACCTCGATGTCCTTTGCGCTGTTCTTCGCCATGATGTCTGCCCCGATCGTGTGAGACGTTGCGCTAGATGGAGGAGCGGGCCTTGTCGAGCAGCGAGGGCTGCTGGAGCACCTCGTGCTTTTCGCCGATGCGGCGCTCGGGGCCCATATAGGCGGAGCTGGTGTTGCGACGCCGGTCGGGGCCGAAATAGGTCTTGGTCTTGATGAAGGGCCGGGGACTTGCGACGACGTTGAGGATGCGCTGGTAGAGACCCTTGGCCGAGATCGGCTTGGCCAGGAATTCGGTGACGCCGGCATCGCGCGCGACGGTGACGCGGCGCTTCTCGGAATGGCCGGTCAGCATGATGATCGGCGCGTAAGGGTTACCCTTCGACTCCGGCTGACGGATCATCTGCGCGAGCTCGAGCCCGTCGAAGATCGGCATCGCCCAGTCGGTGATGACGATGTCGGGCACGTAATGGCTGTACATTTCGAGCGCGGTCGCGCCGTCCTCGGCCTCGTAGACTTCGCGCGCGCCGAAGGAATGCAGCAGCGTCCGCAGGATGCGGCGCATGTGCGGATTATCGTCGCAGACGAGGAAACGCAGCTTGTTGAAGTCGATGCGGAACATGGCGCCCGGGCCGGTGCGGTCAATCTTCGTTAACCATATCGCGCCGGGAGTTAATGAAGGGTTGCCGCTGCATTTGCTGGCGTATCGGCGACCAGAGGGCTCGATATCGTAATTATGCCATTTTTTATTGTAAAACAATAAAAAGATTTGGTTGAACTGGGAGCTACCCGGATGAGCGTGATCGTGTTTCCTTTTCCTGTACCGGCCGAGCCGCGGTTGCGGCGTATCGGGCGGATCGTCAGCGTCGGCGCGCTCGTCTGCGTCGCGGGTGCGGTGCTCGCGGTGCCGCTGCTCTGGTCGAGCGACGAGGTGCTACGGCAGTGGATCGCGACGCAGTCCCCATTGGGGGCGCGGCCTTTCACGCTCAATCCCGGCACGCGCTTTGCCGGCGCGCTGATCAGCCTGATCGGACTTGCGCCTGTTCTCTACGCATTGTTGCAGCTCTCGATGCTGTTCTCCCGTTTTGCGCGCGGCGAGGTCTTCGTGACCGACAATGCCTGGCGTATCCGCCGCATGGGACTTGCGCTGATAGTCAACGCGTTGATGTCGCCGCTGGTGCAGATGCTCACCACGATCAACCTGACGCGCGCCAACCAGCCAGGCCAGATCGTGGTCATGTTCGGCATCGAGCAGTCGCATGTGTTGTCGGTGCTGAGCGGTCTCGCGCTCGTCGCCTTCGCAACCGTGATGGCCGATGCGGTCCGCCTGTGGCACGAGAACAGCGAGATCATCTGACCATGCCGATCATCGTCAACCTCGACGTCATGCTCGCCAGGCGCAAGATCAGGTCGCGCGAGCTTGCGGCGCGCATCGAGCTCACGGAGGCGAATGTCTCCCTGCTGAAGTCGGGCAAGGTGCGCGGCATCCGCTTCGACACGCTGGAGCGGATCTGTGCCGTGCTCGACTGCCAGCCCGGCGATATCCTGGAATATGTCCCTGACGGCGCGGACGACGCGATGGAGCCCCGCGCGGCCGCCCGGAAATCGGCCTAGCCACTTCCTCAAGTCCAGACTGGAGATGCCTGCGATGAACCGCCTCGTGCGCGTTCTTGCGAGCGCGGCTGCGCTCGTGCTTGCCGGTTGCAGCTCGGTGCCGCTGACATCGATCCCGCGGCTGGCCCGCATCGATGCCAAGACGACGGATCTGTCGATGCTGCGCGTCGCTGTGCAATTGCCCGAGGCGTTGCGGCCACGTTCGAGCGGCGTCAAGCTCGACGTCGTCACCAAAATGGCCGGCGAGGCCGAGACGAAGACGAGCTTCGCCATGATCGAGATGAGCAACCCGCGAGATCGCACCGGGCTGCCTGCGCCGCCGCAGGGCTCCTCAACCTACGCCTATCGCTTGTCGTCGGGCGATGCTGCACGCTTCGAGGCGCTACGTGCATCGATGGTTGAGCAGGGGAGGCAAGGCAAGCGCGGATCGATGGGGCTCGGCGTGGCCGCCAAGGAATTCTGTCGCGCGAACGCGGCGCCGCAGGAATCGCTGCCTGTCACGATCTATCTGATGACATCGGAGACGACGAGCTTCGTTCCCGTCGTCAGGGATTTTGATCTGCTCGGCGATCCCGCAATGGCGGGCGGCCTGGAATCGATTCAGCCTTGCGGTGCGTGATCCGCACTGGCGCTCAATAGCCGAACTGCTCGCGCAGGATGCGCTCTTCCAGGCTGTGACCGGGGTCGAACAGCATGCGCATCGAGATGCTCTTGTCAGACAGGACCTCGACGCGCCGGACCCTGCGTACCTCCTCATGGTCGGCGACGGCCGCGACCGGGCGCTTGTCGTCCTCCAGCACCTCGATCACAACATAGGCGGTGTTGGGCAGCAGGGCGCCGCGCCAGCGCCGCGGCCGGAAGGCGCTGATCGGTGTCAGTGCCAGGAGCGCCGCGTTGATTGGCAGGATTGGGCCCTGCGCCGACAGATTGTAGGCAGTCGAGCCTGCCGGCGTCGCTACAATGATCCCGTCGGCGATCAGCTCGGGCATGCGCTCGCGCTCGTCGATCAGGATCCGCAGTCGTGCGGCCTGGTAGGTCTGCCTGAACAAGTAGACCTCGTTGATGGCGTGGTGCAGGTGGACGCGGTCGTTGACGTCGGTCGCGCGCATCAGGAGAGGGTTGATCTCGGATTCATGCGCCGCCTCGAGACGGGAACGAAGATCGACCGTCGAGTATTCGTTCATCAGGAAGCCGACCGTGCCGCGGTGCATGCCGTAGATCGGCTTTCCCGAGTGCATGTTCTGGTGCAACGTCTGGAGCATCAATCCGTCGCCGCCGAGCGCGACAACGACGTCGGCGTCTTTCGGCTCGCAATTGCCGTAGTCCCGTGTGAGCTGGCCGAAGGCGGCTTGCGCTTCGCTGCTCGGGCTGGCGACGAAGGCGATCCGGTCGTATCGCACTGGCTTGGTCATGGCTTCCGGGCAGGGCCGCTGGCTGGAGATAAGTTCCGCCGCGCTCGTCTATAGGCCTGGGCCTCGCTTGTCGAGGATGACCGCCTTCAAGACAAACGGACGACTGCCGGATTCGGTGCGAAACCGGGCCGTTTCGAGCCCGATCGGCCCCTTCAGGGGGGCGCCTGGCCCATGATCCCCCAAACCGTCGCAATTCCGCGTTAGCCTTTCGGGCTCTCCGGCTCTCACAGCCGGGCAGGGAGAACGATCATGGTCACGAGCTTGCCGGCACTTCGTTGCACGGCCCTGGTGCTGGCGGTGTCAGCGTTCGCGCTCGCAAGCTTTGCACGTGCGGACGATCCGCCGCAGCCGCGCGCGGAGACGGCGGCGCCGGCCGGACAGAAGGGCGGGCGCGGCGGTGGCGCGCAGAGCGCGACGCAGGCTTCACCGTCGGCCGCCGAGCCGCACCGACTTCCGGCGGATTCGACCACGAAGCAGACGCTCGATCTGCCTGGCCGCACCCTCAACTTCGCCGCGACCGCCGGCTCGATCCGCGTGTTCGATGGCAAGGGTGATCCGCTGGCCGACATCGCCTACAGCTCCTATGAGCTCGACGGTGCCGACCGCGCCACGCGCCCCGTGACGTTCCTGTTCAATGGTGGACCCGGCGCGTCATCGGCCTGGCTCCAGTTCGGGGCGGCTGGTCCGTGGCGATTGCCGCTCGACGGCGAAGCGCTGTCGCCGTCGGCCCCGCCTGAGGTGAAGCCGAACGCGGAGACCTGGCTCGACTTCACCGATCTCGTCTTCATCGATCCCGTCGCCACCGGCTACAGCCGCTTCGTCGCCAGCGGCGAAGACGCGCGAAAATCGTTCTACTCCGTCGACGGCGACGCCAATTCGATCGCGCTGGTGATCCGCCGCTGGCTCGAGAAGCACGACCGGCTGACCTCGCCGAAATACGTCGCAGGCGAAAGCTATGGCGGCATTCGCGGCCCGAAGGTGGTGCGCCAGTTGCAGCTCCAGCATGGCGTCGGCGTCAGGGGATTAATCCTGGTCTCGCCGCTGCTCGACTTCCGCGAGTTCACCGGCACGAGCCTCCTGCAATATGTCGCGACGCTGCCGAGTTATGTCGCGGTGGCGCGCGAGGCGAAAGGACCCGTTAAGCGCGCCGATCTCGCCGATGTCGAGGCTTACGCGCGCGGCGAGTTTTTAGCCGATCTCGTCAAGGGTGAGGCCGACAAGGAAGCCACCAATCGCCTTGCCGACAAGGTCGCCGAACTCACCGGCATCGACCAGACCGTGAGCCGCAGGCTCGCCGGCCGCTTCGACGTCGGCGAATTCCGCCGCGAGTTCGACCGCAAGAACGGCAAGGTGACGGGCCGCTACGACGCCTCGGTGCGCGGCTTTGATCCCTATCCGGATTCGGGCAGCTCGCGCTTCGGCGATCCCTCGGGCGATGCGCTCCAGGCGCCGCTGACGAGTGCGGCAGTCGATGTCCTGACGCGCAAGCTCAACTGGCGGCCGGACGGCTCCTACGAAGTCCTCAACGGTGCCGTCGAGGGCAACTGGGATTTCGGCCGTGGCATCAACCCGCCGCAATCGGTGTCGGAGCTGCGCCAGATCCTCGCCACCGATGCGAAACTGAACGTGCTGGTCGGGCATGGCCTGTTCGATCTTGCCACGCCCTATTTCGGAACGAAGCGGGTACTCGACCAATTGCCGGCGTTCGCGACGCAGCGGGTGAAATTCGTCGTCTATCCCGGCGGCCACATGTTCTATTCGCGCGACGGCTCGCGGCAGGCGTTCCGGAGCGAGGTCGAGGGATTGATCAGGGAGTAGGCCGGCGCTTGCGGGGCTTGTATCTCCGTTCAATCTCCTTCGCCACGACGCCCGCAGGCTTCACGTTTGCACCGGCGATCCAGACGTCGCTGATCCTCCCGCGTGCGTCGCGGACGCGCCGCACCGGTTCGCCATGGCTGGAATGGCCGGCGGCCCAGGCCAGCTTGCCGGTGTCGCGGCCCGTGACCTCGATCTCGCCGGCATCCATGAACGGGTTGTTGAACTGCGGATTGGCGACGAGCACGCGGTTGCCCATCGGCACAAGGTCTGTCGCGCCCCACATCGTCCACCAGCGGCCGGTCCAGTCGCGCACGCGGCGGTCGGGTGCGCCGCGGGTCTTGAAGACGCGCAGGATCTGCATCGCGCCGTCCATCCAGAATGGCGCCGCGCCGTCGATGGAGTTGCTGATGATGCTGATTGCGAGTTCGCAGGCGGGGATGGAGCAAGTCCGCGAGATATAGCCCTGGAAGTGGCCGCCGTGACCGAACCAGTCCCAGCCGTCGAGCTTGCCGGCGCCGATACCCAAGCCGTAATAGCCTTCGAAACTCTGCGGGATGCGCCAATGATGCCGTGTCATCTCGCGGCGACTTGCGGCAGACAGCAGGCTCTTTTTCGCATTGGGCGCGAGCTGCGCGAAGAAGCGGGCGGTGTCGGCGGCGGTAGCGGCGAAGCCCGTGGCCGATGCCATCCCGTTTGTGGGATTGTCGCCGGGGATCACGCAACGCTCGCCCAGTGGCACTCTTCGCGTGTGGCCGCGCGCGAATAATGCGCCCTTCGGAAGTGGTGCGTCCGGCTCGGTTTCGTGAAGGTCTGCGGACTCGATGATCTCGCGTTTGATCCAGACGGAGTAGGGCTCCTTCGTTACGGCTTCGACCACAAGACCGAGCAGGCCAAAGCCGTGATTGGAGTATTTGAAGCGCGTGCCGGGCTCGATCGCAGTCGGCAGCTTCAGCTCCGCGAGCAACTCCTTCGCGCTCAGATACGGACGACGATCGATGAACTGGCCGGAATCGGCGCCGTCGCGCGTCAGCCCCGCGGCGTGTGAGAGCAACTGCGCGATGGTCGTCTCGGCAACGCGCGGATGCAGGCCGCCGATATATTGGCCGACCGTGTCGTCGAGCCGGAGCTTGCGCTGCTCGCGCAGCTTCATGATGCCGGCGGAGGTAAAGCTCTTCGAGTGCGAGGCGATGCGGCAGCGGTGGCGCGGGGTGAGTTTTTCGCCGGTGTCGAGATTGGCGAGGCCGAATGCGTGCTCCGCGACGATTTCGCCGCGATGGACGAAGGCGACGATGACGCCAGGCTGCTGGATTGTCGTCTGCTGGAATTCGATCCAGGAGCTGATGTAGTCGATCGCGGATCGCAGCCAATTGTCCATTGCGCACCAATTTGCGAGGGAAAGATTTGGTGCGGGAAGCTAGCCGAGAAAGCGGAACGGGCACAACCCCAAGGTTGTGCCCGTTCGTTTCGTTTAAAGATACGCTGTCTTCAGTAGACGAGCGTCGCGCCGGTCGGCTTGTCGAGCGCTGCTTCGAGCGAGCGATACTCGGAGCTCTCGGTGCCGGCGAGCGAGGCGATCTTGTTCAGATGATACTGCGCCTGTTCGCGGTTGCCCTGCTCGAGCTGCCAGAGGCCGTAATACTGCCAGGTGCGGACGTGGTTCGGATCGTCCTTCAGCGCCAGCTCGTAGTAGACCTTCGACGACTGGTAGTCGCCGAGCTTGCGATAGGAGTAGCCGATCAGATTGGCGACGTCGGCGACGTCGTCGCGCTTGAGCGACTTCAGCTGGCCGATCGCACTGGTGTAGTCGTGGTTGTCGTAGATCGTGGTGTAGGCGGTGCGATAGGCCGCGAGGAATTTGGGATCGCTGACGGAGGAGCTCTTCTTCTTGCCCTTTTTGGCCGATGAGTCCGACTTCGGCGGCGAGGAGGGCTCATCGCTGCCCGCCGCGTAGGCGCTGGACAACACCGGTGCGGCCGCCAGCGTCATGGCGACAAGTCCCGGCACAACAAGCATTGAGAGTTTTCGCATCTAAGTTCTCCCGTATGGAACGTGGCGATCCTACACGATTGCCCAAAGACCGGAACACCCATGGGGCAAAAACATTCCCGCTTCGCACGATCTATTCGCCCCGGCGCGGATGACAAACTTGTCATCGAGATGAACGGAAGCTGCCAGCCGGCTTCAGACTGGGTTCAGCGCGGTCCCCCTAGGCTCCAACCTACGATCGAAGGGTTGGCGAGAGGGCGCCCGCCTCAAGATCCTTCCAAGAGGAGACCAACCATGTTGAAGACCATTTCCGCAGCCTTGCTCGCAGCCTCCGTGATCGCAGCCCCGGCCTTCGCAGCCGAGGCCGGCAAGACCACCACGACCACGCCGGTGATCAAGGCGGATCAGAGCCAGACCAAAGTGTCGACCACCGCCGCGAAGCCGGATGCCGGCGTCAAGGCCGACGCCAAGGCTTCCGACGTCAAGGCTTCTGATGCGAAGACTTCCGGTGCAAAGGCGGCCGACGTCAAGGCGGACGCCAAGGTCGACACCAAATCGAAGGCGATGAACGCTAACGCGGCCGTGACGCCCGACGAGCACAAGACCGTGCGCACGCACCGCCATCACCACAAGCATCTGTCGGCCAAGAAGTCGCTGAAGGCGCAGCCGGACGCGATCAAGCCGCTGACCACCGAGAAGCGCAGCTAACGACTGATCCCGCGCGCGGCAGCATCCCTGGCATTGCCCCGCTGCCGCGTGCGGACTTCAGGCCCTCCCGCCGTTCCGGCGTCTTGCGCGAAAGCGAAAGGCACCGGCGGCGGGACGGTGCGCTGCGCAAGCGAATTCCCTTCGTGCGACCTTGGGGCTAGAACATCTCCGAGAGAGCGAGCGAGCGAGCGGAGAGCGTGACCTGTGGGGCGATTGGCGAAACGTGCGGCGAGCTTGGCATTGATCCTGGCATTGCCGCTGGCGCTCGGGGCATGTTTCGGCAGCGACGGTGACCGTCCATCCCTGATGGACGGGGGGCAGGCTGGAGGGCCCCAGCCCTTTCCCGACAATTTCCGCAGCGACACGCTGGCCTTGATGCGCGCCTACCTCAACAATCCCGTCGGCGTACGCGAGGCCAGCATGGCCGAACCGGTGCTGCGCGAGATCGGCGGACGGCAGTTCTATGTCGCCTGCCTGCACTTCACGCCGCGCGAGACCGACGGCAGCTACAAGACCATGCGCGAACGCGCCGCCGTCTTCGTCAACGGGCGGGGCGATCGCGTCGTCGACCGCGCCGGCGAGCTCTGTGCGGGTGCGGTTTACGCACCCTTTCCGGAACTGGAAAAGATGACGCGGTAGCGCAAAGCCCGCCTTCACCGGCAGGTGCTAGACAGGGGCCGCCGGAGCCGCTGGATCACATTTTGGCGAGCTTTGAACGGGGTGGTTTGGCCTTGCGACAAATCCTCACGCCAAGTCTCGCGCCAACGACAGAATCAGCGGCGCAAGGCAACGTGACGGAACAAAATCGCGTTGTTGCCACCCCGTCACAGTCACGAACGATCAACGTTCCGGCATCGCCTCGAAGCAACCTAATTCACGCCACGTTGTTTCCTGAGTGTCGATTTTGAAAGAACGGGGATGACCATGAGGACGATTTTGCTGGGCGCAGTCGCTCTGCTTGCGCTGGCCGCGCCGGCAGCAGCTGCCGACATGCAGCCGCGCACCTATACCAAGGCACCGGCCTATACGCCGCCGCAGGTGATCTACAACTGGACCGGTTTCTACATCGGCGGCCATGTCGGCGGCGCGTTCGCCGGCGACAGCAGCTTCCAGTCGAGCGACGCCCGCTTCCTGGGCGGCGTGCAGGGTGGCTTTGACTATCAATTCGCGCCCAATTGGGTGGTGGGTGTCGAGGCCCAGTATTCCTGGCTGCCGACCAACAACAACGGTGCCACGTTCCCGCTGGGTACGCAGGTGACGTCCAACACCGACCAGCTCGGGTCGGTAACCGGCCGCATCGGCTACACTTGGGGGCCGGCGCTGGTCTACGCCAAGGGCGGTTACGCCTGGCGCAATGGCGGTCTCGGCGTCAACGTCGCCGGCGTGCCGCAGGGCTTCACCGCCACCGGCAACAACAAGGACGGCTACACCGTCGGCGCTGGCCTCGAATACATGTTCGCGCCGAGCTGGTCGGCCAAGGCCGAGTACCAGTACTACAACTTTGGCAGCACGACGATCACCTCCGGCCCGGCCGATGTCGTCGGCGTCAGGGGCCGGGAGGACGAGCATACCGTCAAGGTCGGTGTGAACTATCGGTTCGGCTGGGGCGGTCCGTCGGCCTCGCGCTACTGACCCGCTAAGGCGATCCCGGATCTGACAAAGGCCGGCTCACGCCGGCCTTTCGTTTGCCGGCCTCCGGCTCGCCCGCCCTCGTTTGCCGGCGTTTATTTGCTTTGCGTGAACCATCTGGCGCGTCATTTGCAGGCAAACGTTCCGGCACGCGCTTTCTCACGCGTGTCATGGGGCTGGCGTAAAGCAAAAATAATTTTTGCGACTTACGGAACTCACGCTCCGGAAGGCGTTATATGAGAATTACCGGGCTGGTGGGACGACGGACATGCGTATCTTGGTGTCGGCTGGTGTGCTC
>Ga0307510_10004555_pt1 | contig 16320 bp, 10 predicted proteins | sample 12_EM_MG_FD_207224 | JGI IMG/M metagenome (GOLD analysis project Ga0307510, IMG submission 207224) | Populus trichocarpa ectomycorrhiza microbial communities from riparian zone in the Pacific Northwest, United States - 12_EM | ecosystem: Host-associated > Plants > Roots > Unclassified | place...
CTAGCTATTTGCCCCCCCCCCCCCCCAATGTCCGTTTAGACACCCTCCGTCGAACCTCCTGCCCTTCCAAGTACCACCTGCAGGATTCTGTGTCCGGAGATATTTTCCACCCCGAAGTCCCACGGCTGGGGGTTTAAATTCTCTGCTTTGTGGCCTCATATACAGTATATAGTACGGCACATTGCCGTGATGTACTGTTAGCTATGCCATACAAATAAACTACTGTTGATCTCAATGGAGATATAAGAGGGGGGTGGAGGGGAGGGTTTACACTGGCATGGCATAGGGGGAAAAAGAGGTACTCAATTTGTGATAGGTTTAAAATATAAAAATTAACTCCCTGCATTGTGGATGAAAGATATTTTGAATCTGATTTGGCTCCTCATTAGTGCTATCGCGCTCTCCAAAATCATATGTGGTGCGGTGAATCTATTTCTAAGACCATGCATGAAGGGTTTGGCTCCATTGAGAGTTTTTTCCTTCGGGGTTGTGATGTGGGGGTCGTGGAATGGGGTTGTTATTGGTTGAGGGGCTCCTCACTGCATTGGTTTTTCCAGGATGGGTAGATGCAGGAAGTGTGGGCCATCTTCCGGATTCAGGTTCGAGCTCGCGGCCGGGGGGGAGGGTAGGAGTATATAAACATGATCTTCGTCGAACCATGTCCTTGGTGGAAACCAATCACCACCATACCTTAGTTGACGTCTAGCATTCTATCGCTTTTCAGGGGTCATCGGAAATGCATGAATTTTTATATTCTTTGCTCTATCTATGATATATCTAAGTAACCTCACGTTTACACTTCAGATGGGGGGGAGGGGGAAAGCGGTAATTATGGGAGGGGTTAGGGGGGTGTCTGGTGTGTAAAGAGGGTATACAGCTAGGAAACAAGGAAAAGGGTTGACATGATGGAAATTTCGAGCCGTACTGATTTATCTTAAAACAATAGAAATGTCCCCAACCAACTCTAAACCTTAGGCTACAAACGGGACGGACAAATCCTGATTTGGCTACATGAAAACACTGTGTAGAGGTTTGGACAGGCATTTCCTTCGATTGAAGGGAAATATTTAAGATGAAGTTGTGTCGTAGGCATATTCCGGGGGAAGGGAAAGGCGAGTATTAACAGAAGGTGGGGGGGCTGAACTGGGGGAGGAGGTTGGGCGGGGGTGAGAGGGGGGAGGTAATGGCGGTGATGGGCATGTTGTGGAGCCGTTGCGGCCCATGCGGGGATGGCACGCAAGCTGCCCCCATTTGAAGGCGGTGAGGGGGCGATGACTCCTAGTCCTTATGATAGGCTGGGGGCGGCAGATTCTGGAGACTGGAGCAGCGCTATCACCCCCTGGTACCCGCCCTCAGTAGCCCGATCGAGTGGTGTTTTACCATTTTCATCTGATTTGTTGGAGTTGACGTCCCGTCTGAGTAGTACTTTCACCACCCCCTCTTGCCCGCCCCAAGCAGCAAGATAGAGTGGTGTCCGGCCGTTACTATCTGGTTTGTCGGGGTTGACTTCGTCTCGTCCGAGTAGCACTTTCACCACTCCATCGTGCCCGCCCCAAGCAGCCCAATGGAGTGGTGTTTTGCCGTAGTTATCCGGTTTGTTGGGGTTGACGTCGTCTCGTCCGAGTAGCACTTTCACCACTCCCTCGCGCCCCCTCTCAGCAGCCCGGTGGAGTGGTGTTTTGCCATTGTTTTCTAGTTTTTCGGGGTTGACGTCGCCTCGTCCGAGTAGCACTTTCACCACTCCCTCATGCCCCATCTCAGCAGCCTAGTGGAGTGGTGTTTTGCCGTAGTTATCTGGTTTGTCGGGGTTGACGTCGCCTCGTCCGAGTAGCACTTTTACCACTCCCTCGTGCCCCCACCAAGCAGCCAGGTGGAGTGGTATTTTGCCGTTGTTATCTGGTTTGTCGGGGTTAACGTCGCCTCGTCCGAGTAGCACTTTCACCACTCCCTCATGCCCCTCCTCAGCAGCCCAGTGGAGTGGTGTTTTGCCGTTGTTATCTGGTTTGTCAGGGTTGACGTCGTCTCGTCCGAGTAGCGCTTTCACCACTCCCTCGTGCCCCTCCTCAGCAGCCAGGTGGAGTGGTGTTTTGCCGTAGTTATCCGGTTTGTCGGGGTTGACGTCGTCTCGTCCGAGTAGCACTTTCACCACTCCCTTGTGCCCCCCCCGAGCAGCCCAGTGGAGTGGTGTTTTGCCGTAGTTATCCGGTTTGTCGGGGTTGACGTCGTCTCGTCCGAGTAGCACTTTCACCACTCCCTCGTGCCCCCGCTGAGCAGCCCAATGGAGCGGTGTTTGGCCTTCTTTATCTAGTTCATCCGGGCCAATGTCGCCTTGTCCCAGGAGTGTTTTCACTACTCCCTCGTGCCCATACCAAGCAGCCCAATGGAGTGGCGTCTCATGGAAAGAGCCCATTTGATTAATATCGCAACCTTCCATCTCTACGAAACTAGCTACAATCTCGACAATCCCGAAGAAGGATGCACAATGTAGACCACAGAACAGGGAAGGTTTATCGGAGCCCACACGGTACCAACTTATCTCCTGTTCTTCAAAGAGAATTTTAATGGATATGTGGTGATCGTAGTCGTCAAATAGCTTCAGCGCAAGTAGTTTCGCGCCATCTGAAAGGTCCTTTTTTGCGTGCACTCCCCAATATACGGAAGAATATTGGAGAAATGGTGTGTCTAGGAGGTTGGGGGAGGGGCTGGTCGAAAGGGTCTTGACCTGCTGGGAATTTAGATAACTTAAGCAGGTTTCTGCTATTGCCGAGTGAGTTGCACTGAAAAGGTCGGGCTGAGTCCGGAGGTATTCTTGAAGCGTGAGATGGATTAAGCGGACCGTGGAAGCCTCTTTTTCTACTACAAAAAGTCCTTGACAACAGGCTAGCAATGTGCCTATTGAGGGAACGTTGTCGGTATCGAGATTCGGCGACCCTATTTCGACTGCTAGGGCGTGGCACAATTCATCGACCTTCAGGGGCCGCTCCGCGTGAGATATCCACATTAGGGCGGCCATTCCAAGCCTCGCTCTCTCCCCACTCTGTCTCTTAATCCGGCCTAGCGCTGCGCCATAAGCGTCCCTCAACCCTAAACCGTTGGCCATTGCGTTGAGCTTTTGTCGCCTGCGATATATTGTGGTCTCTTGCAGGACGGCATCGATGTTCAGCGAGGCTAGCAGGAATCTAGATATGTATTTGTCAGTGCATGCTTGAGGTAGCTCCCATAGAGCTGTTTCTACATACATTTCTGAAACGTCTTCCGGGATTCCCTTTAGGATCTCTGCTTTCAGAATACTGTTCATCGCATCTGGGGTTGTGTCTTCTTCCAGCCTTGAGTGAAGATATCTAATAATGTCATCTCTCTTGGAGCTTATGGGTAGACTCGTCACTCTCCCAGCAAGACGCCTTTCGATCTCGGGCTGGATGTGAGGCCTTCCGGTTACGAATATTCTGGTGCCCGGAGACTTTTGGAGAATTTGGTTGAGCGAATTAAGAAGCTTGACTCGATGCTCTGGCACACATTCGTCTAGCGCGTCGATGCATATGAAAGTGCCCTTTTTGGAAGAGGTAGTCTGCAGCATCTTCACAATATTGGGGTGTTGCAGTCTCCGTCCATCAATGAAATTCTTCTGCTCCTCATACGCTTGCGCTATTTCCTCCGGTACCTCTCCTAGCCCGGCCACGAGCTGCCTGAGCAGGGCGCCCAGCATGCTCGTTGATGACTGATCTTTTTGGGAGGCAAAGTCAAAGTAGAAGCACGCAACGGTGACATTTTGTCCTCCAGCCTGATCACACAAGCTATCTATCACCAATGAACTAACACCACGGCTTGTCAGTACTCGTCCTTTTCTTTTATTCCGCGAGGTTCGTCCTTGTTACCTAATGTATGTTTTCCCGACCCCTGGATCTCCATAACAAAACAAGACTGTGTTATCGGATCCATCTCCCCCAGATGCAGCGTGCCAGCTTCTGAATTCCTCGGTTTGTAGCAGCCATTCCCCTATACTTTCGATCCTACGATCTTGGATGTCTTGATGCCGTAACTTGGGATCCAATGGGGATATCCAGGCTAGGATATTAGATCGGTCATTGGTAACTGTAAAGTTATTCGACACGCTAATAGCTGTGTTAAAAGAGTTGGTGTTGCGACTAAAAGATTGCGACATTTTCACTTTTCGCAGGTTTAGGATATCGTAGATGGTGGAGGAGGGAGTTAGTCGACTGCTGGAATTCTTGGGGGTTGGAGAAAGCGGGGTCATTTGTGGAACCTCATCCGCCCCTTGTGCCGCATCAGGAGGAAATGCCACACTTATATAGGCGCTATCCTGCTGTGCTCGAGTACTAGTACTGTACGAGTACTCGAGTATAGTAATGCACACCGTAAATTCTGCGCTATGCACCAACACCTAGAGCTACCTGTAAAGTACTCAAGTAGCTAAATCGACTAGTTCAGTATACACCGTAAAATACGTCGTATACTCAGGTTACTATTACTTGATCGTCTTGTTTTGTACTACCTCTGGTACCGGTACCTCAGCACCTCAGAAACTGAAGTGAGTGTATCCAAGATGGAGAGAAAAGAAAAAGGATTCAACAATACGAAACTGCAAAGACAGGGTCTTAGACTAATTATCCCAATAAAAGGAAAACCTCCAGTTTATTCATTTCCTTTCGAAATGGTGTATAAACCATGGCACAAAACAAGTCTATCCAACCAGGGGGATTATTTCCATACTGCCTCATTCGAATCTTTGGCATATGATACTGTACCTGTCTTGAGAGTACCGACCAATTCAATATGTACAGGATGATGTCGGTTTCTAAGGTCGCCATTTGCAGCACAGTTCCTGTCCATTCCGGGGCTATAGATGAGGTTAGCGTATTATCACTATTTCTCCCTCCGCTAGTGTGGAATAGTTTTTAAGTGCTATGTGCTACAACAGCATGGAGAGATATTGAGGAATAGTCCTCCCAATTAGCTTACCAGAAACAAATAAGGGAGTACGGCCCGAGAGCACTCCCAAAAGTGTTCTCGGGAGCACACCCACCGCTCTAATTTCTAATTTGTCAAATTGAGTCGATGAAACATTGGAGAGGATGGAATGATTTGAAGATTTATTTTTAAAGGGGGAGGAGGGAGTGAAGGTATCTGATATCGTCGCTTGTGTAAGGAAAAGAAAGAGACGGAAGGGAGAAGAAAGGGAAACGAGAGCCCACATATTTACTGTAATCCGAGCCAGGGAAGAGGAAGATTTGATAGGATTTTCCACCCACGACGACGATCAGGTGCCCTATTTTTTACACAGTTCTGTGGTTCAAGTATCTCTCGAGTTTTATAGTCTAATCCTGCTGTAGGACAGTACTGGACGCAGAAAGGACCATCTCTACCCAAAATCAAAGGGGATCTCTCATTAAAGACATCCGATGAGCAAAAGGAGACCCCCATTGAAATCCACTGACAACTCAGGAAGGAGATACACCACTCTTCCATTAAGAACCCAAGTCCAGCTTTCGGTGGGATAAGTATTTGCCCCCAAATCGATATTGGAGGCGCATACCATATTATCTACACGATGGCTTTTTGATAAAGAGAGCTATAACTCCAGCCCGTAAAAGCTACCATTAATCCCCGCCCCCGCTTAGAGAAGTATAATCAAGTATGACACCGTCCGACCACCTCACCCCGCGCGTTGGCGATTTCCAGAGAGCTCCTGGGACGCAGCGCATCATCGCCTCACCTCATTCATCCCCTCTAGATATATACTGTTATTATAAATTACGAAGATGATTTCCTCCGCTGCCACAAGAGTGCAGAGGAACGTGGACGCATCCGGTTCTCTATAGAAGGATCAAGATACCTTTATTACGTCAAGCACAGAATTTCTAACTTTTCCCATTTGTCGGGGGTGTCGGAAGATGGACAGCGGGGTTTATGGAAGGGGCGGTTTTCAACCTCTGCCATATGGTAGTTCGGAGTCATGCTTAACTTATTCTTTTCTCCTCATCTCATCTCATCTTTCTTTTCATATTTCGTTTCAGACATGTTTCCGTTCCGGGCCCACTGATACACGTACTGGTACGGAAAAGCCCCGCCGGAGCCATCACACAGACAATACTAATCACGAGTGATACCACATGATTCATATTAACCTTCTTGTTCCCTTCTTCTAACAATAATAATAATAAACGGGCGCACAATCCATATACTGTGCTGCCTGATATGAATCGGAAAAGGAGAAAAGAAGAGCAGAAGCTAGAGTTGCGTGTATTTGCGCCTGAAACTCACTCAAGGAATCGCTAACTGCAAATGATATACCCATACCCTCACAAAAGAAAGGAGTAAAAAAAGCGAGAAAACACACAAACTCCTGGTACGGGCCGGGGCGGGCAGGAAGGGGGGTCATGTAAAGCTTAAGCTTCAGTGTTCCTCCTCCGTGCCCGGTGGGTTCGGGAAATACCACGTTGTCACGCTATAAGTCCGTTATTATGATACCCTGCAGTCAGAAAACGGGGAAACGTACGCAATCATGAGGTAAAATATGACACACAGCGCGCCTTCTAAGTAATTACTCTTCCGATCCTTAATAAAGTTCCCCACGATGAGGACGGAGAAAACTAGTGCGATAACCATAAAGACTTCAAAATTGAGGTCGAAAGGTTTATGCGCTGCCCAGCTAACCAAGACCACTATCGGGGAGACGAGTAGGGCGGTTTGAATTGTTGAGCCGAGGAGGTGAGAGAGTGCAAAGTCCATTGCATCTAAGAGGGTGAATGTTAGCGAAAGGATAAAAGTAGGAGGTAGGGGGTGATCTACCATTCCACGCTTCGTCGATTCCCTTGAGATGCTCAGCAGCCTTTTCCACCAGCGGTACTAAAATCAACCCCATAAAGGCATCGGACACCTTCTTATGCGTGACAATCCAATGAATTTGTCTAACCAGGAATATGGCGTGCAGGGTGACCAACGCCAAACTAAGGAAGGTGAAAAATGCCGCCTCGCCAACCGTTAGGTTTTCCCGGCGCATATTTTCCGCCCGGTCTTTGTTCCTCTGCTCGCTCTCGGCGAGTGCCTCGTCAAACTCGGAGTGATGGGTGGCGAGCTGGAAGAAGAGATATATGATGTAGGCTATCAGCAGTAGTACCGCCGAGAAGCGAGATATGTGGATGATCCTGTGTTCAAGTATGTCGGCGGGGAGGTTGTCAGACACTGACTCGAAAAAGGCAACTGGGAGCATCAATGCCGCTACGCTAACTAGGAGTAGTCCGCCGCCGGTTTCTGCTACGGTTTCGCTGAACTCTTGCGCTTTCGTGCGGATCCCACCGACGACGAAGCAGAGACCCGTACAGAGCAGGAGATTGGCCAACATGCTGCCGAGGAGAGCGGCTTGGATGACTTGGAATTGGTCCTATCATTGTTAGACATGCTTGCCAAGGAGGATGCTATCATTATTAAGCCACCTTGAACAATAACACGAGACATAGAATAACCTCGACGGCAGAAGCGACGGTAAGTTGGATTATTACACCAAGCACTCTTGGGAGCTTTCGGGCAAATTGGGCACTGGAGAATGCTAGTCTGAACCAAAGTTAGTGCTAGGTCAATATGGATAATACAGCAAGGGAATTGTACAAATTAGCCATAGGAATCATAGCTAGATAATTGGTTAAAAATATCCATAAATGCCAATCAGGCTTCAACCAGTGAAGCACCAAGCCAATAGGGGAAAAGGGTATGAGGACCTAAACACCATTAGCCCACCCCACTTATGCCATCACAGAAGGGAATGGACGAACGTTGGTACAAGCGCCCAAAGTACTCGAGCTCCTCAACACAATAACGAGAGCACGGAAAGGATTACAGCCCCGCCTCCCCGGCCTCGCCATCTCGGCGCCCAGCACTGGCGAAGAGGAGCCCCTCTCAACCTTCCCATGATTCCGACCATGATTGTGGGGTTGCATCTCCATGTCTTGTCCGTGTTGGTGACGGCGGTTCGGATTGTGTGAATGCCGATTATAAGGATGTGAGGGATGGCGGGCGAAGGAAGCCATTTAATAGAGCTCTCCCAGTCGTGTGCAGAATGTCTCTTTTTCCCTTTCTTCCTCTCTCGCACGGTCCAGGTAAAAGGAAGGATTGGTGTTGAGGGTGGAGGAGCCAACCAACAACTTATCCACAGGTGGTCCACCTGGATCCTTAACATCTATTTTCTTTTTTAGCCCATGCTGACACTGAACCAGCCCACTCATTTTTTCATTTACTTTTTACCGCCCTATTTTCCCTCCGATCCTCCCCCATGTTGTGCTTTGGTGCTGTCTTGCGAGCAGCCATTGTCCGGGTGTGGCTGGGATTGTAAACTTGGCAGTAGTTGAGGTCACGTTACTTCATTACTATGGAATAGGCAACACGGTAAGTGAGGCCAGTAATTAGCTTAGGCCCCGACAGTTCCTGACCTTTCATGCCGGCCCACTTCCAGGAAATTGTCGATGAGGATTTACTTGCTGTAGGATATCATTGTGCTTGGGGGGGGGGGTGAAGTTGTGGATGGGAGACCCTGCCTGCTAAGCCTTGCTGTGAGGGATAACCGCGAGCTGAAGCCGTTAGATCCGATCGCTACGAATTCCGAGTGACGCGTCGTGTTCTCCACGAGCGCTTCGGGTATTTAGGCGGGAGGGGGTTAGCTGAGCCTCATTGAATGAAGAGATTAGGGGAGGAGCAGATAGAATGATCGTACTCCAGCACTCGAGTAGAGTTGCTCCTGCAATACTAGTCCAGCAAAAGTGTGCCGCCGGGATGCCGTGTTCCGAGATGCGCGCATTTGTGAAACTCCCGGAGCTTTGGTGATTGGGCAGGTTTGCTGTACTCGAGTACTGTTGTCGTAATCCTCGTTTGAGCTCGCACCATATCATATTCTGTTTGAGACCGAAGGCTGTGCAAACGAAGATAAGGTGGGTGAACAAGCTTTTTTGCCCAGGTAGGGGAAACCAGGATCGGGGATTCGGGTTAGGGGTTTTTTGTTTTTGTTTTTTCTCTCATCAAGTTTCTGCAGAAAGTTCTCCTTCTTTGGGGGCCTACTCGAGCAGGAATCCGGTTGAGGCAGTAATGATTGGAACGAAATGCTTAGAGGTGGTCGCTCACAGAAGTATAAGTCCTTGCACAGGCTGACCTCACGAGCTTCGGATACTCTGATTGTGCCCCAGCGCAGTGGTAAATGTAGTAGTTGTGAAAACGAGTTTGGTGATGCCCCCTGTAGACTAGAGCACGGCTTTTCCCCTCTCCTAGGAACATCAGCCCTGGGTAACTTTTGGCGCAAGCCCGCGGCTGAGGGAAACTCCAACTCTCTCACCAGTCTCACATTCCGCATCGCCATCCTGGTGCCATCGGTGATTTAATCCGGAGTCCCTGACAGAAATGGATCCGTGTGCATATCACGCGCTCAGAAGACGGAGACAAGCGTGTCAAGGCTACAAGTACAATGCGCAATACTTTCTTCGGGAATGGAAAAAATAAATATTTAATATCCCTCACTGACACATCCGTAGAGGGCTACCTGAGCTGAGCCAAACCAAATATCTATAGTTCTTCCTCGCCCGGCTGTAGATAGGTAGGAAGGGTGGGTGGCCTCGGTGATGATAAGATCTCGATATCGCTACTGTCGAGAACGCTATATCGCGCTCGCAGCCCAGAGCCGTCATTAAAACGGACAAGAGTGATCATCCAGATTCTCCGCTAAGCGACGGGACCGCATCAAAAATTGTAAACTTGAGCTACAGCAAAGGTCTTTGGGAGAGAACAATTGGGAGCAGCTGCAAAGTACTAGTATCCCTTAGTCCGTCAGCGCGCACAAGAAAACCGGTGGAACAGGTCTCAGTTTGAAGCCTTTGGTAATTTATTTCCATTTAGGGAAGGATAATTCCTAGATCCCGTTATTTTCTTGACCGGACTTGCTATTTCCTTAACTAGTTTCCTTGCTCAGCACCCGGCGGACTAGGAGTAATATCATAAGAAGAGCACCATCTAATAATAATAACAAATAGAGAGCATAAATCAGAATCAGAAATAGCCCAATTTCATGCCAGTTTGTTGTGATAATAAAAACTCCCCTCTAAACCTTTGATTCTCACTTGTTCAGTTGGCCTAACCGGTCCAGGGTTTTGACTTTGGCAAAGTATTTCTCAGATATCATGGTTGTCCGATCCTGCATTACCATCTACTAGTTTCCAATTTTTGGTGTCCCCCCCAATCACCATGGGGATACCGGTATAATACGTGTGGCTGTGCTTTGTGTAAGCGGCAGTTTATAGCACTGTATTAGTACTGTACTCCACGTTAGCATATAGTGAAAGGCACACCGTGTGCTATTAGTAGGCTATAGCTCGTGAGGTTTCGCAGTGCGAGCAAGGGTTGCATACCGAGAACGTTCTGAAAATGAAAAAGGAAACTAGCCGAATTTCTCTCATTTTACTGAGTTCTAAGTCTCTCCAATGAGGGGATTCTCGACACACATGACAGGAAGCACGGTGCCGGTGGTACGGCACGGTACCACGCCACGTCTCCCAAGACGCCAATGGATTAGTGCTTCCACATTGCAACCAGCAGCTGATTGCATCGTGCTCGAGTACAGTACTCGTGCATTACTGTACAGTGCAGTACGCTGGCTTTTGGTACACATATTTTTGCAGGATGTGGAGATTGCTAGCGTACTGCATCCACCACTAAGATGCCAACAGAGTATATGGCTCTGCGAAAGTTTACTTGTATTGTGGAAGGAATTTCCTAAACCCCCGTGGCCTATATCTTCCTTCGCCAAAAGATGGATCCTGTCAAAAAATTGCAGAGACAGACATCGCCTTCTGGACTAGCCAACCATCAATCAAATCCATACCCGTAGAAAGGCCATCACTCGCCTTCTCATTAATGTTCGAAATTTGGGAATTTGGGAATTTGCGCTTAGGGGAAGCCACCGCCGAGTTGTATCAAATTTCAATCCCCCAACACCCCCTCGTCCAGTTCGACTTTGAAAGCTGCGCATATCACCCCCGAGAGGGGTCCTGTGATAGGGGGCTATGTATGGTAGGGGGGTTGTACTAGTACGGTTGGGGTGCCGGCATGGAAGGGCTGAGTCTGGTTGCTGGGAGGGATTTTTGTTTGGCAGTTGCTTGCTTATAAGCCATCCCATGATGTGTTGGAACGTGGTTCACTTTTATTTAGCGTCTCCGGAGAGTAGGGGTGTTTAAGCATTTGTGCCGTTCAACTGCTGTGGGTGCCATACAATAGCGATATCCCTCCTAGAACTCTATCCCCAGTGCTCTTCATACAATGCCGCACCCTCTCTGGGCAACTTTTAGCGTGTACCTTGCCTTACCCACGAGTCGACAAAATGCTTGTTTGTATCATGTTGCATGAATTACGTTGATGACTATTTTTTAAGCAAGGTTTACCGGGGGTTTATTAGAAAAGAACGTCCAGATTGTGTGAGAAGTCGATGATATCCTTCTTTTTGTCTCTCCTGAGAACCTATTCCCGTACCACCCACTATGCCGAAAGCCATCCTGTTTTACCTTTCTCCTCACTGATTTGGTTGGTGCCTAGCTGGTGGAGGAGTGGTTCTCAGCTGGCGGTGTGCCACCTCATGCATGGGCGACGCATGGGATATCACGAGTCCAGGTTTGGTTTTCCACTTGAGATATTCTGGGCTGGCATAACTTAACCCTCCAACCTGTCAAACTTTGCTACCAATGGTGAAATAGATAAAAAGAATTAAAAAAAACCCACTTCATCAGATTCTGAGGTATAATACCGCCATCACACTTTTCAAGCGATACTCGAGTGCGATTCCATGACGTGCTCCCAGGAACCGCACTCTGAATTTTTGTTCGCAGGCCCATGTAATATAAAATCCCTACTCTCCAATCCACCCCCCGGACCCTTCACTTTTTATCACGCAAGTTACTATGGGATCGCTGGTTTGTTAGTGGGTTAGTTAGTCAGAGGTAAGGTCAAACAAAATAAACACCAGAGAACTTAGATCATTGCTCTAATGTACTAAGCGCCTACCAGCCCTCCTGCCTATGATACCGACGAACTGCGACACAGTATAGATAGCACACTAGATCAAACTGCCTGCTAGACTTCATCAGCACCCACTCTTGATCACCAGTCTTCTAAGAGTGGTCACAGGAGAGAAATACAGCTCTACAATCTTGGAAATGGTTCTAGGAATCTCCAGAACAAACACACAGACCCCCGGATCCGCACATTCCGGTTTGTTGCATGATTCGGGCTTCCGTGATCTCCTCCGGACACTTATGACCCCCCGAGCCATGCCTGAGCTGATCGGGTGATTGTTGATTTTCTACCAGGGGCCCGGGGATCGGAAGTGCGATGGATGTGTAGATATGATAATGTTACTATGCTGGCAGGTCACTGCTAAGATATCGTCTTGTCATGTTTTATTGACAAAAAGTTGTAGTTCTTACCACCTTACAGTACTACGATTTAATATTTGGAGGCGCACCCATGATCCCCAATTAGGAGTTCCTAGACCTACAGACCCAGAGTTACAGGAATGCGAGTTTGAGAGAACGACAATAGTTCACGGCTACCAGATCCCCACTTCATAGGACCCACACCACTTGCCATAACATACAAAGAAAATAACGGGAATCAGGTAAACCTCCGGCACCAACCCTGCAAAGGCACAGTATATACACCTCCCAAAACCCCCGAATCTGCTACTCCCTCGTCCTGCTCAACCCAGAACGCCCATTCCTTACCCCATGAAACCCCCGGAGAATCCCAACTCTCCTCTACAATCCCCTATGTTCCACTCCCAACCACCACTTCCTTCATCCCCGTACCATTACCTCCTTTCTGTCCTTTACATTTCATGCTCACCATCCAACCTGCCCCACTCACAACCTTGGAATCTCAAGGGGTGTTTTCGATTAAGAAGGAAGTGGGTCCTTCTCTCCCGGGAACAACATATGGGGAATGGAGGTTGAATATTGTTCTATATATTGGCCCACCGACGCTGAGGTTTCGGTGAAAACGTTTTTACTAGACACGTGCCGCGACTGCAACCGTTGGGAAGACTTACTACTCGTTGTGTCGCTGGAGGATTGGTCGGGATATGTGAAATGGAGCATGAAGGGGGTCAGCAAATACGGCAGATTGATTTTGCCTAGCCATGTCCCCCTTTTTTTGATATCCACTGTGATTGTAGTTGACAAACCAAGGTTCACATCAATTCTAACATCCCAGTCTTCCCGGATGGGAGCGGGATACAGGATAGAAGTGCCGTGCCGCCTCTAACCGGTACATTTTCCACAGAACTGGTATGATACCGTATAGGAATACATTCAATGCTCGGGGGTTACCTCCCTGGAACAACGAGCTCGTCAGAAGAAACAATTGGCCTAGGGAAGGCATGTTTTTGGCCTAGGGATAAGCCCGGCCTTAAGGTAAACTTTAAAAACCCCTAATTTCCCACACCTCAGCCAAATACCAACACATACCTTTACTATGATAACCTTGGGCTCGTCTAACCATTAGCCCCTACCTAGTACCTACAACCCTCACTTACAACGACGCTTTGGAGATAATTTTGCCATCCGTTGTCCATAATATGATATTACAGATGTTGAATTCTGCCCCATAATTGGGTTTATGGTGTCAAGCGTTAATTAATATTACCGAACGAGGGTTCCTGCGCAAGCGGGCATTTCTCGGGGTATTCCTCTCGGAGATTAGGGCTTGGAGTGTGCTTGAGGTGAGCTCTGGGGTCCTGTGGCCAGAACCTGCTCTGCATTCTCTTCGAGTATTGGTCTGCCGTTTGCCAGCAGGAGTGCATGGAAGGGAGGGAGGGTGAGGATTGGTTAGAGGATCGAGAAACTCGGAGCATCTAACCTGAACTTACTATCTAATGGGGCCCCTTTGGAAGTAATGAGATGGGTTAGCCAATAGCCTACCATTATCCCAAGCTATAAATTTGGTAAAAGTCTCCGGGGATACACCTGCAGGATCGCCGCTAAATTTACTGTATCTAGGGTGCCCCTAAGGAGTCGAAAAATGCTGACCATTTTGAAATTGCTAATAATAAAATCCTCAGGACCGGTGTGTTCGGGTCAGAATCCACAGGAGGATAATTGGATCATGATTAGAATTTAGCATAGCAGCAATTCATATATTGTACTTGTTATTATACCTATTACAAAAGCATCTCTTCTCGGTCAATGGCATACTCAAAACCAAATAAGGGAAGGAAATAAAATGTTGCGCGGTGGATGCTTTCGCAGCCAGGATTTTTGGAAGCGCTTGCAAACACATACTATCCCATGTTTATGACTGAATAGCAGAGAATACCTCCAGAGTATCATACAAAGGATGAAAACGAGAGAGCAGGGCCATACTCGGGTATACCATTGAGGCACAATTGTGGAATCTTTGCTAAAAACTTCCTACATAGGGTCCTTAAAGTACTGCACTACTCCTATCTCCACTCCAAGATTGGCCACCAGTTTTGGAATAGCCACCGCTAAACCATAAAAAATAGTGTTCGAGCTGTTTGAGTGAGAGCAGCGAAAAGTGCCAGCAGCCGGTAAAGGTCAGATATGAGAATGGCCTTACAATTCACCGCAATCTTGGATCTTTCGAAAAATCCTGGGGGTCGATTGTGGTTGTTAGGAGGAAAGAGTCCAGCGCCTAGATAATATTAGAGTTTACGAGTTCATATTGATATAGGAGGCAGCATACGGAGGAGATAACAGGCTTGGGGGTTAACAGTCAGCTTTGAGGCCAGAAGAAATCACTCTCCCTCATTGACTTTAGATACTACTTCGGAGTTTTCCCAGCATAACGCTTCTTGAGAAAAGCGGCATCAGCACCATCCTCTGTATGGCTGCAGAGGCTGTTCTAAAACAGGTGCCCAATTTTGGCGCGGAGACACGAGTACATGAGACTCACCCCATCTCCTATCCTTTCAATCTCATAGTTGAAATCACTTCCTTGTTCAACGGGATTTGACATAGTTGCCGTGAATGCGATGGATTGAAGCAGCTCTGGGATTAATCTTATTCCTGAATTATATTGTAGGATGGAAGGTAAATATATCACTGGTGACTACCATCCAGAAAGCCCTCTTAATACTTGAATTTGTATAATGATATTTGGGAATGGTGCTTTTGCTACGTCGAACGCCTGGGTTTCAAACCTACGGATGAGAGCAATGTGTTTAGTGATAACTGTGAAGCATCTACACCAGAGCAGCGTGCGATATATGGCCCATAAGCCAGTATATACCCCCAACTCCACTAAACGCCACTCCCGCTGGAAAAACTCGTAATATTCATCTTACGACTCACAACTGAGGAACTAACATTTATAAGTGACACGAGTGTGCTCCTATCACGTGACTCGCCAGTAGATGACACCGCTAGTGCTCAAACACCTGTGTAGTTGGTTCCTAAAGAGCCCCGCCTGGCAAAACCACCAACCAGTGAAGTCTGAAAACCGCCTATCCAAAACGCTAAGCTAAATATTAAAACCTAGCTATTATGCTTTTGTTTTCCACAGTGCTATCCAAAATGTATGAGGCCGATTGCGAGATTTCTCTAGTTGCCAGTTGTGCCAAGGTGCTGAGCCCTCCCGTAGCCAGCTTCGTGTAACCCTACATCTTAAAAGTACCCTCATCACCCACCCATCCCCTCAACCATGGAATCCCCAGAATGACCGCAAAACTCCGCCCAGAACCCTCCATCCCCTCAAACCTCACCACCTTCATCAGCTCCGATTTGGGGATAACCAGCTGGTCCCCTCTGGACCACGGTGGCCACAGCTTCGTCCTCAAAATCACCACTTCCCCTTCCTCCACCTCCGATGCCCCTACTACTAGCGTCCTCAAAATCTTCCGCTTCCACCTCCGGCCCTGCAGAGATGTTCCAACCACCACTACATCCACAGATCCATACCACTACTACAATCTCGAATCTGCCGCCTACTCCCGCCTCAAAGACTCCCGCCTAACAGGCACCACCGTACCGGAAATCTATGGCGTGGTCCACATCACCTCTGAACATGAACACCACCTCGCTGTCAACCAGGGGATGAAATCACTGGCGGGCATGCGCCGGCACTTCCGAGAGCTGACGGTGGTGGGGTTGTGGATGGAATATGTTCCTGGAGCGCGATTGTTGCCGAGGGACTCAGGCAGGTGGGTGGAGGAGTTGAGGACGGGCTTGGTAATGATCCATGCTGCAGGGGTAGTACAGGGGGATATTAACTGGAGGAATTTAGTTGTTGGGGAGGGGGAGGGGAGTGAGAGGGTTGTTT
>Ga0307510_10004556_pt1 | contig 16319 bp, 14 predicted proteins | sample 12_EM_MG_FD_207224 | JGI IMG/M metagenome (GOLD analysis project Ga0307510, IMG submission 207224) | Populus trichocarpa ectomycorrhiza microbial communities from riparian zone in the Pacific Northwest, United States - 12_EM | ecosystem: Host-associated > Plants > Roots > Unclassified | place...
AGTGGGGCGTGGGGGGGCAAGGGTGGGCCGAGGGGGGGTCGGACAGAGGGGCTAAAGATAGAAAGAAATGCGAACGATACGATAAAACTAGTGGACGGAGAAAGGAGGAGGCGGTGTGGGCCGATCGGGTGGAAATTCAAACAATAGCGGTGTGTTAAGCTTCGATAGAGCATCAAAACCTGCGGATCCTTTTGAAGGGGCGTTGATCTAGATCGGGCGGCTTGGGCGAAGAAAGCGTTGAAGCTCTATCGCAACCTAGTAAGGGAATGAAATTTTTGCGTTCGGAGAGTAGTTTTATAATAGCATAGTGTCCACGCTTGAGAGCTTGCGAAAGCGCTGTTTCACCGGTGAGATCGGCCATATCGGAGTTTACATCCACTCGCTCCAGCAGTGTCTTTACGATTCCTTCGTGTCCCTCGCGGGTGGCTCTGAAGAGCGGTGTTTGGCCAAATTCGTTCGCAATATTAGGGTCGACATCGACTCGTTCCAGCAACATCTTCACGACTTTTACATGTCCTTTGCAGACCGCTCCAAAGAGTGGCGTTCGGCCATATTTATCCACAGCGCTGAGGTTGACGTCGTTCCGCTCGAGCAGTACCTTCACGACTCCTTCGTGCCCCTCGTAGGCGGCTCTGAAGAGCGGTGTTTCGCCACACACGCTGACGGGGTTCGGGTTGACATCGCTCCTCTTCAACAGTGCCCTCACGACCCCTTCATGTCCTTCCCAGGCGGCCATGAGCAGTGGTGTTCGGCCGTATTCATTCGCGGTGTTGGGGTTGACATCGTTCCCCTCCAGCAGCATCTTGACCACTCTCGCATGTCCATTCCAGGAGGCTATAAAGAGCGGCGTTCGGCCATGTTTATCCGCAGTGCTGAGGTTGACGTCGTTCCGCCCCAGAAGCACCCTCACAACTCCTTCGTGCCCTTCGTAGGAGGCGCTGAAGAGCGGCGTCTCGCCTAATTCGCACACGGTGTTGGGGTTGACATCGTTCCGTTCCAGAAGTATCCTAACGACTCCCTCATGTCCTCTCCGAGCGGCTCTCGAGAGTGGTGTTTGGCCATCCTCATCTACAGTATTGAGGTTACCATCATTCCGCTCCAGAAGCACCTTCACGACCGCCTCACACCCATGCGCCGCCGCGAGCGAGAGCAGTGTTTGCCCACATATATCTGCTGTGTTAGGGTTGACATCTGCTCGCCTCAGCAGCATCATCACGATTCCCTCATGCTCATCCTAGGCGGCTTGGGATAGTGGTGTTAGACCGTTTGCATCCCTCGAGTCGGGTTCGATATCCGCTCGATCAAGGAGTATCTTCACGGCACCTTCATGTCCATTCGAGACGGCGCAAGAGAGCGGGGTCCGGCCATATCTGTCAATCGTGTTAGGATCGATGTCCATCCGTTTCGCGAGAACACCAACCACCCCCCTACGCCCATACTCAGCAGCCAACGAGAGTGCTGTTTGACCATATATGTCCATCCTGTTAGGATTGACATCCGTCCGTTCTCAGAGCTTCTCCACTACGCCCCGATGGCCACACGCAGCCGCCCACATAAGGGGTGTTCGACCATCCACATTCGCTGTATCGGGGTCAACACCAGGTCGTGCCAGTAGTATCCTTACAGCATCTTCATGACCCTTTCTGGCTGCCCAGACAAATGGCGTATTCCCCCCGACATCGGTTGAATTAACATCCCATTCTCCCTTCTCCAATAGAGAACATATGATGGGCATGATCCCGAGGTATGCTGCACCATGAAGCCCCGCGAACCCCCCAACGGCATTACTACCGTTTTTCTCGGAAAGGTGCCACCACCAATCTCTTTCATGAATTAAGAGCAGCTTAGAGGATACATGCTTATCGTAGTCGTCAAGAAGTCTCAACGCTAGTGATTCTGCTCTTGGGCTGAGCCCCTTTCTTGCATGAGTTCCCCAATAACAAGAGGCATAGTCAACAAAGAAGACTACTACTAGTGGCGAATCAAGGGCAGTTGACAGGTCCCTAACGCACTGGAAGTTGAGGAAAGTCAAACATGTCTCGGCCATGATCTAATGGGGAATATGGAACAGGGATGAGGCGTTGGATAGATGCTCTTGGAGAGTGAAGTGAACAAGGCGGACCGTAGATGATGATGCCTCGATGGTGACAAGCCCGAGCGAACAGCGTAGCACGGTTTCGATTGCAGGTATGTTCCACGAATTCTCGTCTGTTTCTCCTTTTTCTACCCCCAGTGCCTGACATAAATCAAGAGCCTTCAATGGCCGCTCGGAGTGTGATATCCACATGAGGGCTTCCATACCGAGCCTCGATCTGCTTCCATTTTGTGACTTTATCCGGATGAGGGTTGCCGTGTACGCGTCCCCTAGTCCCTTCCCTTTTGTCATCTCTTCCAGCCTTTTCCTTCTCTTGTAGATGGTCACCTCTTCAAGAATTGCGTCAATATTTAGTGAAACTAGGAGGAATCTAGCTACCGGTGTCAGCGAATTCCCCTCGTCCGCGTTGTAGATGCGAATAATATTTCTACTCACACTTCGGAAATCATTTCCGGAATTATCCTCACAATATCCCTCCGCAAATCATGGTCCATCGCACAGGGCTCCGTGTCCCTGTCCAATCTCGCATCCAAGTATACCCTGATGTCACCTTGAGTCGGACTAACAGGTACTGTGATGACCTCGGTGAAGTATTTCTTCACTTCCTCCTCTACATGAGCTCTCCCGGTAATTAACACCCGCGTACTGGGCGACTCCCTCACAATATCTCGTAGTGACCCAAGTAGCTCCTGTCGACTCTTCGGGGTGGACTCGTCCAAAGCGTCGATGCAGATATAGACCCTGGGTAGCAATGAGATAGTCGCCTTCAGCATTCCCACTATATCGGGTAATCGTAGACCTCGGTCGGAAAACCGTTTTCGAAATGCCTGTCGTACATTCTCCGGCATCTCCTTATGCTCACGAGCTGCTTTAGGATGGCACCTATCATGGCCGTTGCTGACTGCTCCGAATGGGCGAGGAAATCGCAATATAGCCAAGCGACCGCTAGATCCTTCTCCCCAGCCTGATCACATAGGTTGTCAATCACTAGGGAGCTGATATTTTCATACTTGTCAGTTACATCTGAAATTTTTTTTCCTTTTCCGGAGGTGGGGTGTTCTTGCCACAGATATGTCTGGCCCACACCTGGCCCCCCGGAACAAAATAAAACCCTCTCAGGGGATCCACCATCTCCGTTACTCCATCTCCGAACCTCGCTGGTTTCCACAAACCAATCGCCCACGCCATCGAACCTCTCGGCTCGCACACCTTGGTGCCGCTGTTGAGGTTTCAGAGGTGATAGCCACTCCCGGATCTGATTATCTTCATCCGACATTCCTGTATTGACGTTGATAACATTGAAAGAGTTGACATTGTCAACAATGCTTAAGTTGTGCGATGGTTTTTGGTCCATGTTCGAAGCACTCTCGATCGGCACCGGTAGTGTAGTTAAGAGTGTTGTCGAAGAAATTTAGGGGATTCCCTTCACCTTAAGACTTCATGTGGGGTAAGGCTTTGACGTTTCACAAGGCCGCACTCATAGCCTTGTGTTGACTTTATCGGAAGGAGAATCTCTCATGTGGGTGGAGGATATGTTGATCTTAATTCTATCTTCGCATCTATGGGGGAAAGGTGAAAATTTAGTGAATTGGCCAGAGAAAGTATCTTGGCTAATATTAATCGATCAGATGTGGTGGAAGGGTCGCTAACAGAATTGTGAAAAGGGACTACGGTAGAGGAATAATCGTAGTTATGTAGTGTGGATATGAAGGTCGTAGTTGGTGATCAATTCATGACATTAATGTAAATTTATTTTAAGCGAGAAGTGATTTGCCATGAAAAGCCTGTACTCGTCGTGTCGTGACGTTTGTGAAATGGACCGGGCTTGCATGGTGGTGCACAGGGGTGTTGAGAGGCCAGGGGCAACCAGAATAGGACTAGGAGATTGATTAGTGTAAATAGGGGTATAATTAAAATAAAAACAAGAATAAGGGATCTCGTAGAGTATATATCATGTCAAATTCTTAAAATAAGAAAGACAAACCACACTCAAAGGTTCATCAAAATGGCAACACCGCGTGGCCCAACAACTTCTATGGCCAAAAGAGGGCAGATCATGGGGTATGCAATGCTAGATGGACAACAAAAGATGAGCCTGAAGGAGATTTCAGCAAAAACAGGGGTACTTGTTAGTACCTGTTCGAATATCATCCGCAACGCACGTCAGCAAGCGAGTAAAAGCCAGAATGCCAATCTCTTTGCAGATGAGAACCTCGCTCCACTACCCAATCCTGTTAAAGGTTCCAATGAGGCTTTAACACAGGCACAAAAGGAGTATCTGGTAGAGGTAACTCTACAAGATGCTGACCACTGTTGTATGACTTTTACACAGTTAGCTGAAGCAGGTAGTCTCTGTTTTTTGTTTGATATTTATTTAATTTAATTTAATTTAATATTTATTTTAAATATTTAAGCTAAGTGTAACTAATAATTTAAATGTAAATAAATAGCTCAACTAAATGTTAGTCGACAGACAGTTTCAAAAGTGGTAAAGGAAAATAAAATTTATGGCCGACTTGGAAAGCCAGTTAAAAAACCAACCCTCAGTCCGGACCAAAGGGCAAGGAGACTTGCATTTTGCCACGAGCACCAAAATTGCGATTGGAGGAATATTATCTTCACAGAGGAATCTTATTTTGAGACGGGAAGTCTCCGGGTCAGTCAAGCTCTTGGTGTACTTTGTCGAGCTGGTGAGGGCTATCGGCCACAGAATATTGATCGCATTTTTGCCCAAGGGGCAACCGTCATGTTTTGGGGTGCAATTCTCTATGGCAAATCTGATATGTACAAGTATAAGTTAAATTATTTATTATATTATTTTTACTTATATTTAAACTACCTGTTTATAACTATTTTTTTATTTTATTTATTTTATTGTTAATTGTAAATAATGTTTAATGCTAATAAATTATCAATTATATACAAGGTCACGAACATCCCTACCATTTATATACTACACCATATGAGACTACAAACCAGCGAAAACAAGCCTTGGTTGCTCTTCAACGAGAGGATACACAAGAGCTGGTAGCAAATGAAAATGCTACAACTTTGGACTACAAATCCCATTTCCAGACACGGTCTTGAAAACCCGAAAGAAGGATAGAAGAGGGGGAATCAACTGGTATATTTACAGTGAGCAAATCCTAACCCCTCTTCTTTATTCCTTTACGAGCAGGGCTATCAGGGAGTTTCCGGAGAGGGATATTGTGATAATGGAGGGCAATGCTTCCGCACATATTCACCATCATCGCAATATCCCTTGTGAACACCTAGGGTTCAGGAAACTCATCAGGCCCGCTAACTTCGCCAGATTTGAATCCTATCGAGAGTATCTGGACCGAGTTAAAGGATATTTTAAGGGAACAAATTGGTGCTTGAATGATTGCTTGTCAGATTTGCCAAGTTCTTGAAGAGGTACATAGTTTTCCTTCCCTTTCTCTTATTTTATTTTATTTTAATTTTAAATTAATTTCATAACGTCATTTACGGGGATCCCAATCAGGACCGGGATCCAGATCACCCACAGCAACAACTGAAAAATCAAACCTACAATTCATTATCTCAATCAATAATAGAGATACCAGCCTGAAAATTCAGTTACAAGTACTTTAAAATATAGAGAATCTGAAAATCTAGTTTTTATTTTCTTCTAAGGAATTATCACTCTGGTATCATGGTTTTAAGAGAGCCTATTTCAGAAAAGAATAATACTCTTTCGAAAGGATATAGGGTTGAAAACCCTTCATCAAGGACGTTCTAAAATAGATTCAAGCATAGTATAAGTAATATATAATAATATTAATCTAGGTTTAATTTACTTGATAACCGTTTTTCCAAGCAGTAGTTGTTAGAGGAGACAGGGAAAACTACATGTGGGCTACATACAAATTGGGTCAATTTTACCATGTAATATTTACATATATAGCTGGCCAATGAACTCCATTCTTTGTAATACTCTTTATTATAATATCTTAATTAAGTATACACAGTTTAAAGCTAAATAAACAAGTTTGCATAATCCATACTTTGATTATTATCAAGCTAGTGAAAACTAGAGATAAATCACTTGACTACTATCAAATTGCAATTGTGAATTATTTGAACAAATATTCAGCTATGAGATTATTCTAATGGGTCTTAGAAGTCACGCTGTACTGTACATTGTAGAGCTTGGCAAAATAATAGTTTCTCATCAGATTATATATTTATTGCATTTAGTTAAATATAACAAATCCTGTTCCAAACAGTTAATATGATTAAATATACCTGTCGAGCAAATATATAGACTATCTAGAATAGTTTCATTATATCCATTAAATCATAGATTGACTTCTAGTGTACTCAAGAATTGGATTTGATTGATTTGAGGCTTAGGGAAAGGTTTATCAGATATAACATATTATGATTCATAGTGTACTAGTAGAGTGTAACGGATATGAGAGGCATGTTTGTCTAACCAAACTTTGAATATTTGCTTAGAATATGATAGGCAAAGGTGTTAGGTGGTAGCTTCGGCGTAAGGTATTCCGACAGCTAGGACCTGAATCGATTTATATCAGAGAACTCGCTAAGAAGACACGAGTAATGTAGGCTAGATATAATGGTATACTTGGGGATAGACCGTCGAACTATCGGTAACGATAAGGTAGAAACTTATTATATTGATAAGACCTCTTCTCTGTGCTTGTTGTGTCCAATTGCAGTGAAGATGCTTCGATATTTATATTCCGCGTCTGAGCAATCGCAGTATACATGCTAACTCTATACTAACTAAGTATCTTGCCGCAATACTGCGAACTTCACCTGAGTGCGAACACTCGTAGATCCTGAAAACCCTCTGCCACACCTTTTGATTCCATGGCCAACTTATCGGTTTGCGCTTCTGTTATTCCTGATGGTGTGGAGACCACGTCAGGTGTCAGCTCATCCGGTTATCCGTTGACAACGATGGTTACTAATTATCTTTCCTTCGTGTTCACTGAGGGTAGTCTAACTCCCTGGACAGAAGATGGCCAATCGTCTTTGGTTGGATCCGTCGAAAATTTGACATGCAACCGCATGTTGGATTCGGGTCTCCCGGTATTACACGACTTGTCCTCGGGATCGTACCTATGAGCCTTTTCCCTCGGACTCCATCTTTTACCAACATGTCCTTTGTGGATGCACCCGATCCACTTACTGGGCATAGTTATCTCCTTCATACTCTACACGTCTTTGTAGGTATGAGGGGACTAACTTTCGTGCAAAGCGTCCCGTTACCTTCGACCCACTCTTCAGACTGGGTGTCTTCAAGTGTCTGTAACCTTATGCGCAGTCGTCCGATTCACCTGTTTCTACTTGCATAAGGTGCCCGAAGGTCTCCCCCCATATACCCTGCGAACAGGGTCCGGTCGGACGGACGGCCGTGACATATACCGTGTATACATAAGATGTGTTCGATTGATAGTGGTCTTTGGTGTTGGGACGCAACTGCCCAGGCGGCCAGTGATGACACGCGATCCCAACGGTGGGGCTGGACGGGGGTGTTATCTTTTTCCTTTGAAGTTCGTGCGTGTCAAGGTAGGGTAACTCTGCCCTGTGAATCCTTACGGGGAGTCCGTGCGCCTAACAAATGGTATTCCAAAGAATAGAGTTCATTGGCCAACTATATACTATGTTGATATTGCATGGTAAAATTGACCCAATTTGTATGTAGTTTATATGTAGTTTTCCATGACTCTTTTAACAACTATTGCTTGGAAAGACGGTTATAAAGTAAATTAAAACTAGATTAATCGTATTATATATTACTTATACTATGCTTGAATCTATTTTAGAACGTCCTCGATGGAGGGTTTTCAACCCTTTATCCCTTGGAACCAGTATTATTCTTTTCTGACATAGGCTCTCTTAAAACCATTATACCAGAGTGATAATTCCATAGAAGAAAATAAAAACTAGATTTTCAGATTCACTATATTTTAAAGTACTTGTAACTAGATTTTCAAACTGGTATCTCTATTATTCATTGAGATAATGAAAGGTAGGTTTGATTTTTTAGTGGTTGTTAGGGGTGATCGGGATCCCGGTCCTGATCCGGTTCGCCATAAATCAAGTTATTATTTACTTTACTTTATTTTATTTTACATTATTAACTAATACCCTATAGGCTTGGAATAACTACCTACAGGAGCGAATCAATCATCATATTGATTCTATACCCGAACGAATAAGAGCCTGTACTGAAGATAAAGGAGGAAATAATTTTAACTTTTAACTTTTAACTTTTTAATTTTTAATTTTTAATTTTTTCCTTGCTACTTTAATTATATTATAATGTATAATTAATTATATATCTTGTCTTGCCATACTATATGTTCAATTAAATCCTTTTTGGTCTTATGTGACACTATGCACGTCCCTGTCAGCCTCCATGCAAGCCCAGTCCATTTCACAAACCTCACGACACGACGAGTAAGTCATTCACAAATACCTGGTGGCTGCCAGGGCACCTGGAGGTCTTACAGTCCAAATTGGAATTCTAAATGACCTGGTGGCTTCAACCTGGGCATCTGGCGGCTTTGGCTTGGGCTACTTCGGGGGGGGATCTGGCTGTTACCTGGGCGCAGCAGGGCTTTCCACGGACTGGCCCAGGCTTTTTAAATCCTCTGCCGCACTGAGCGATTGGGATTACTGCGCACGACTCCCAGTGTTCTTACGTTTGTGAACACAAATGCTACCGAGACGAAGAAAATTGCCGGATAGTGTATCTACTTTTCGAAGTGCAGGAAGCTAAAGTCACAGGTGAGAAAACGAGCCTGATAAAACATGTTGAATTTTTCTATTGATTCATTTCATATGTATAGTCCCTATGCAAAAGTGTTGGTGATATTGCTTAGCTGGATATCTCACATTCTCACGAACACTTTTGCCTAGGGACTTTATATTTCTTTCCATTTACCATTGTCTAGAGGCCAACATAGCTAGTTGCATGCTAAAGATGGCACACAATGTACACTATCTTTCTTGCCTCAACTCTCCTGCTTACATTAGATTTGGTTGCAACTTGGAAGCTGGCTTATATATTCTCAGACTTAGTTTCTGTTTCAGCTATTACTTGTACTCTGCTTACATTACTACAGCTAATAGCATATTATGTTATTTCATTAATATTTCATGATAACTATCAAGGATTTCATGTGTTTTCTTATCTGGTATTCAGGCATTTCAGGATATTTTAGACATCATTCATGCATTCCTTCATGTCTTTTGATTTATGATTATCATCTAATAATTTCCTCACACCACCTGAGATTTACACGTATTACATTGGGATTTTCTTCACTTGTTTTCAGGGTCAAACATGGTTCACACTTATGTTTCTTACTATGTTTCCCTTATGTTTCTTTGCTATATGGAGAGCGCACTTTATCTATAAATATTGGGGTTACTACTTACCTCACCTAGAATAATCAAGGAACTAAAATACCTACTAATCAGTTCTATACTCCTCACTGGTCTACATTTAGCATGGAATACAATCCCCCCCCACGTGGACAGTATTATTGATAAAAAATAACGATCGTGCCCATTCAGGGTTCCACTTTTGAACAAAACAAACTTCACAATTCATAATCAATTCAACTCTAAGCTACTTCGTAGACCTTTCACCCAAAATCACCATAGAGAAAAGACAAAAAAATCTAAGTGAAAAGAAAGCCCAACCTTGCCCGGTTGTCCGATTATCTATGCACAAGTGACCCTCCTCTTGTTGTCCGCTGTCCCAACTTTTCTTTCGTCCTTTGACAGTCTAAACTGTTGCTCGGTGGGGGTGGGAAGAAAGAGAGAAGTGAAAGATGCTTGCCTTACATACACTAGCCCCCTTGTCATCCAAGCCTCAGCAATCAACCACCCTTGTAATAGACATGACCGACACCCCTCACATGAAAGAGAAGCACTGTGTATCCTTTTCTAAGCAAAGATCTATCATCAACGGTCATTCATGCTCCAATAAACGATTCCCAACAAGCTATGATATCGTAACTAAGCAAAGGCGAAATTTATCCGCAACAGTACGACACTTGCACAACCCGTGATCCAGTTCGTCCGGCCTTGAGGCCAGCCGGACTGTGGGAAAGCGGCGTTCCAAAATCAAAGCTAGGCCCTGCAAGGGTACCCGATGGCCCAGGTAATGAGTCATAGCATGTTCGACCGTGACCCCAATACGTAATAATGGCTTCCAGCGTATTAGGGTCAGGGTTGAAACACGCTATCCTTCATAACCCCGTGTTGACTTTATGGGAACGAGAATCTCTCATGTTGGTGGAGGATATGTTGACTTTAATTCTATCTTCGCAGCTATGGGGAAAGGGTGGAAATTTAGTTAAGAATTGGCCAGAGAAAGCATCTCTGCTAATATTGATCCATCAGAAGTGGTTGAGAGGTCATTAATGTTATTCTGAAAAAGGACAAGAGGTAGAATCGTGGTTGGGTAGTACGGATATGAAAATCGCATTTGTTGATCGGTTTATAACATTTATGTGTCATGGGCGAAATCTATAGCACCATAGGCTACATGTTTTACTCTCATTCTGGGTGATTTTCCGTGAATAGCCTACCGGCTGTTCACAAATATCTGCAGGCTGCTTGGGTACCTGCAGGTTGGGCAGTCCAAATTGGAATTTTAAATACCCTGGCAGCCTTGGCCTGGGAGCAGCTAGGCCTTTGGGGCCTATGGGGAAAGGCACTAAAAACGAGTGCTTCTGAATTCCTTAATTAACAGAAGCAAGGTCCGAAAGATTTACCTCCCCGCAAGTTTATACAACTGGCCTGGACACATGCAGTGTTCCCAAGCATCCCGTCGGCCCTGTAGGCACCGCCAGGACTGCAGTCCCGGGGATCCCGGGGGTGTGTCTCAAGCTGTAGGGCAAGGGCGTAGGCCCTTCGGGTAAAACTACCGTCCAAGGGTGTGGCTGTGGGTCCCTATAGTCCTCGACGGATCGGTAACTCCCCAACCGTACCTGCAGTCTTCATCCGTCGTCTGCAGTCCTCGCCAATTAACTGCAGGGCCCGCTCGTCATCCGGAGTTACCCGAAAAAATTGCACCACCTAAGACACCTGTAGTCCCCACCAGTTCGTCCCTGGCAGTCCTCCGGACAGACTGGACTCTTGGGAACACTGGACACATAGCCTGGCAAGCATCCCATACCCATATAAGCTGCGTTCTTTCCCCCGAAAGTATTACTTCCATTACGAGGCATTACCCCCGGAAACTTCTTAGGAAATATTTGACACTTATTGTGAATAACGGCCTGAGGAAGAGTTTCCCAATTCTCACCAAGTGCTTGTTTCGCACCCGAGGGGGGGAGGTGGGCCATATTCAACACTTTGAGGTTATGCGCAGCGAACAGATTTTCTAGTGGTCTGGAAGTGCAGAACTTTTATTGGTAAGAACAATTTGGACAGACAAAAGTTATCAAAGAAACAAGAAAAGACAATGAGATCGTATGCGGTAACGAATGACTTCGACAAAGAGTAGAAAACAAGGTGAACAGAAAGTGAATGCGATGACAGACTGATAACAAACGAGCAAAGGGAAGAACAGGCCCTCTTATATCCTCCTTGAGACCAAACCTTTCCTCCACGGCACACTTCTTGCGCATGCCATATCTTAGATCAGTTTCTTCCACATAGTCGTCGTTTCCTACTGCTCAGCCGAGTCCGATCCGAGGTGAGAACACAAGCACCGAGGCTATAGTTAACCGGCCTGCCAAATACTGGGTGCATGACCGTGGATACTGCTGGTGATGATGGTTCGTGTTTCATTGTCGATTGATGGTGGTTCGATGCTGTGGCATTAGATATGCAGGGTTGATGTCGGAGATTGGTATGAGGCTAATACTCCTGAGACGGCTTTCCAAGGCGTAGTGTGTAACGGGTCTTTAGCGGTTAGGTTCCTGATCCAACGCGCATGGGAATATATGCAAATGGTGAGCAGTCCAGAACGATCCACGTTCAACAGGCCACATGTTATTTTATACTATAGCCTTGTATTGAATTACATTACTTGAGGTGTCCGTCTCTAATTCAACTGCGCCAGTGATTGAAGGAAGCGAAAACAAGCACGTCAAGATTTTTCTCCGTGGCTTGTAAGTTAGCTGGATTACTTAGCCGAGTTAGGCCCGGGAACCGCCGTACCAAGGGAGGCGTGGGGGCCTACTGTACAATTGCTTAATCGCCACTAAATTAAAACAAAAAACAGCGAGGTTAGGCGACAAAAAACTCGAGCCATTGGCTATTTTACACAGCCATTTTCAGAAGTTCACAGCAAGACACTAGGACGAAATTTCTGGAGGCTGCAAGCATAAGACCAGGTATTGCTCTCTTTATATAATTGAGATATCAAGCTCTTAAGTTAATGTCTCATGATTTGTTGTGCGATGGTAAATCAAGCGGTGACTTGAGGCTTTGGATGATGGTGCTGTACAAAAGATACATGACAACACTCTTGTAGGTTATCTCTGGGGTCTCAATTGAACAATCCCCATTAATCTTTCTTGAAAACCACCTTACCTGTTCCATAGTATGATTTGGCCAAAAGTGGAACCCCTAGGTTCTTTGGGGGCGATTAAAGAGTTGGTGGTGAATCTTGAACAGGAATTGAATTATCTATGGTTTAGTTTTAGGATAGCATTCAAGTTCACTATAGTAAAGTGAAATATTGGGTAATAATAACCTTTGAGGGGAAATTTAAATGTTAATTTCAGCAGAAAGAAATTAGGCAACACGATACACTAGTTACCCGCTTTTAGGATATCTATGGGTTGCCCATAGGAGAAATTCTGTCGCTTATCGGTACTTTACCGGTGGTAACCTCAACCCCCTGGACGGTCTTATTTCATCATTTTCATTTTCCTTCTAAATCCACAACACATTTAACTTTGATTCCTGGCCCAAGCTTTTCTTATTATTTTTTTATTGTCCACTAATAGGGTGTTTTGGTCTAGGGACATTTCCCCCCACCTCCTAGTAACTCGATAGTATTATTCTAACGCAAATGTTTTTGCTTCAATTTGTTTTCAAGTTGCCAGTTCGGTGGTGACCTGCCGGCAGTCGTCATCGGCTTCAGTACTCTACAGTACCCGCCCCGATCATTTCCTCGGTGAAACACATTAAAAGAAATCCACATCAATCCCGGTAACTATTCTGTGGAGCGAAAACATAGGATCTCCCATGTTTGCCTCTGTGCTTGCTTCACTCGGGAGGCGGAGTAGAATACCACTATTATGGGTAGTGTCGCAAGTATGATAGTTGATAAAACAGTATATCTAGATTGTGCATTGATTGAATATCCCAAGTGACAAGGTGACATTACTCAAAGCTCAACGAAACTCGCCCGGAAAAGACGGTAGGGATGGGAATGTGTGCAGAGGAACGGGTACTCTGGGGTATGGGACCATGATAGAAAAATAAGAAATGGAAAGAAAGTAAACTCATATCCCGACCTTTGCTGATATGAGACACACGTTTAGGCAGAATCAGATAAACACTCTCTCATTCGACTAGGATTGATTCCTGTCCTCTGGTTGGAAATTGGGGGAACGTGAGGGGAGCTTTTATTGTATGATGCAAAAGGAAAAAGAGTGAGAAGCCTCTGATTTTACAAGAAGGATCCGGGGAACAAGAGATAAGTGCCTTGAAGCTAGCGGCAAGGAAAAAGAGTCTATGGAGGAAAGAATACGAAGAGAAAACAGGTATGATGCAATTATAATGCTGTAGTAATCAAGTTTGAGAGCAGTGCTAACCAACGAAACAGCCTAACCCAATTGACCCTCGTTCACTCTCCTCTCACAATGGACATGCTTAAAGCTTATGGAAAATTGTCATATGGCCTTTATTGTAAGACGGCGGGGCAAAGGGTGAGCCAGGAGGCATCAGAAGGCGGGGCGAATAATATAAGAAAATGGAAATGAGATTATGAAATCAGTGGACGGTGCAAGCAGGCGGAGGTTGTGTGGGCTGATCGGATAGTTTTTCTTTTGGAGAGTATGGAGGTAGCGCTGGTATTGAACATCAAACCCTGCGGATCCTTTTGAAGGGGCGGTGGTCTAGACCGGGCGACTTGGGTGAGGAGGGCATTGTAGATTTATGACTACCGGATAAGGGAACTGAATTTTTGCGTTCTGATAGTAATTTTATAATAGCATGATGTCCATGCTTCCGAGCTTGCGAAAGTGCTGTTTCGCCGGCGAGATCTCTAATACCGGTATTTACATCCGCTCGCTCCAGCAGTGTCTTCACGACTCCTTCGTGCCCATTGTGGGCAGCCCAGAAAAGCGGTGTTTGGCCATCTTCGTGCGCAGTATTAGGGTCGACATCCACTCGCTCCAGCAACATCTTCACAACTCCTTCGTGCCCTTCACAGGCTGCTATGAAGAGCGGTGTCTCGCCATCTTCGTCCGCAGTATTAGGGTCGGCATCCAATCGTTCCAGCAACATCTTCACCACTCCTTCATGCCCCCGGTGGGCTGCTCTGAAGAGTGGTGTACTGCCGGATTCATTCGCAGAATCAGGGTTGACATCCAATCGTTCTAGCAACATCTTCACGACTCCCTCATGTCCTTCCCAGGCGGCTGTGGAGAGTGGCGTTGTACCATCTTTACTCGCAGTGTTGAGGTTGGTGTCGTTCCGCTCCAGCAGCGCCTTCACAACTCCTTCGTGCCCCTCGCAGGCGGCCCAGAATAGCGGTGTTCCGCCATTTTCGTCCGCTGTATTAGGGTCGACATCCAATCGTTCTAGCAACATCTTCACGACTCCCTCATGTCCCTCCCAGGCGGCTGTGGAGAGTGGCGTTGTACCATCTTTACTCGCAGTATTGAGGTTGACGTCGTTCCGCTTCAGCAGCGCCTTCACAACTGCTTCGTGCCCCTCGAGGGCGGCCCAGAATAGCGGTGTCTCGCCATTTTCGTCCGCAATATTAGGATCGACATCTAATCGTTCTAGCAACATCTTCACCACTCCATCATGTCCCTCCCAAGCGGCTGTGGAGAGTGGCGTTGTACCATCTTTACTCGCAGTGTTGAGGTTGAGGTCATTCCGCCCCAGTAGCACCTTCACAACTCCTTCGTGCCCATCGCTGGCGGCCCAGGATAGCGGTGTTTCGCCATCTTCGTCCGCAGTATTAGGGTCGACATCCAATCTTTCTAGCAGCATCTTCACGACTCCTTCATGTCCCTTCCAGGCGGCTGTGGAGAGTGGCGTTCTACCATTTTTGTTCGGAGTGTTGGGGTTGACGTCGTTCCGCTCCAGTAGCACCCTCACAACTCCTTCTTTCCCATGGCGGGCGGCTCCGAAGAGAGGTGTTCGGCCATCTTCGTTCGCAGTATTGGGGTCGGCATCCAATCGTTCCAGCAACATCTTCACGACTCCCTCATGTCCGTTCCAGGCGGCTATCGATAGTGGCGTTGTACTATCTTTACTCGCAGTATTGAGGTTGACGTCGTTCCGCTCCAGCAGGACCTTCACAACTCCTTCGTGCCCATCGCTGGCGGCCCAGGATAGCGGTGTTTCGCCATCTTCGTCCGCAGTATTAGGGCTGACATCCAATCGTTCCAGCAACATTTTCACGACTCCTTCATGTCCCTCCCGGGCGGCTATCGATAGTGGCGTTGTACCATCTTTACTCGCAGTATTGAGGTTGACGTCGTTCCGCTTCAGCAGCGCCTTCACAACTGCTTCGTGCCCCTCGAGGGCGGCCCAGAATAGCGGTGTCTCGCCATTTTCGTCCGCAATATTAGGATCGACATCTAATCGTTCCACTAACATCATCACGACTGCCTTGACAGAGGTCCAGTCGTGAGCAGGGACAACTACTGCCGTACGCGCGCCGCTGTGAGTCTGCGGTGAGGCGAGCGTCGTGAGAAGAGACCCGGAACAAGAGTGATAGCAAGACTGAAGTGCGTCCTCTACCGATGTGTAGAATGATGATTCGCTATACTATGGCAGGTGTTGTTGATCCTCTGATGACGATGCTATGGAGAGAAAGGGAACGCAGCCAGGACTAGATACTCGAGTACAGTTTGTGGTGGCCACTCGCACAGTGGGCTCTCCACCACACAAACACCAGTCACCCTCAACGTGGTGACAGTCCCACTCGTCTGCTAACCAGATGCCCTAACATGACTTCCCACGGTAGGGTTACTCCATGATGTTTTATGTCCCTTCCAGGCCGCTCTGGAGGAAA
>Ga0307510_10004557_pt1 | contig 16317 bp, 8 predicted proteins | sample 12_EM_MG_FD_207224 | JGI IMG/M metagenome (GOLD analysis project Ga0307510, IMG submission 207224) | Populus trichocarpa ectomycorrhiza microbial communities from riparian zone in the Pacific Northwest, United States - 12_EM | ecosystem: Host-associated > Plants > Roots > Unclassified | place...
AAATTTAAAGGCAGGGTTGACCATAGGAAAATCCATGCCAAGTGGCCAAGAGCGCCGCCACTCTCGCAACTCGAGAATCTCGCGACCCTCTAGGATACTGTACCTGTTGTTCTCGAACGGACTCTTTCCTTAGGGAGAGTTTGGGATGCAAAGTGCACCTTTGCGGCTGGGAATTCTTTTTATCAGAGGGATGGAAGCAGCGGTTGGTGCTGGAGAAATGCAAACCAAGGGGGTTTCGCCTGTCGCTTCTAGCCATCTTGTCAATTGCCGTCTTGCCCACATTGTAATCCGATGTTTCAATTCGTGGGAGGATTTCCGGATTCTGTTTTCTTCTTTCTCCCTGCCATTCCCTGCCTCGTCCCTCCTCTCGCTAGGCGGACCGGAGCTTCTGGCTACGCTCCCCCCACGTTAGAATATGTGCATAACTATTATCCAGGGATTACTGAGACTTGCCGTTGGTTAGGAGGGGAGGTACATAAAATCCTTCAGAGTTTGGGTCTCTCTCCTCTCGAGGAAATGGGAGCAAAGGCGAGGTTGCCGCGCCTTCTGACCTTACCTTATTGATGAGCGAGAGAATTAGATTAGGAAAAGAAGGGCGTTTCAAAAAACAAATATTCTAAAGCGTTGTTCTGAGTAAGTATCTAGCTATTCTCTTGTTAGGATAGGAGACTCAGTAGCTGAGATTCTGGACCTTTTATTACCACTTTTGGGAAGCCTCAAGAAGGTTGTCGGCCTCCTCAGTGCTCTTTGGATTAGCGTGAAGTTTGCCTCAGTTGGACCCTTACGCCAAGTACTGTGATATGATGTATAAGGGGGGTATCTACATAACCTTGTCTTTCTCTTACGTTTACTCCTGCAGTGGCAAGTGCATATCATAAGGGAGGGATTGGCCCTCTCCTCCCTTGCCATGGTAGCCCAGTTCCTGCGAGTGATTTAAGCAGGTGCAAGCATCCCTAGCGCCCGATATTGAACCAACGACCGGCAGCTAGGAAACCAAGAGAAACTATAAGGCATTTGACAGATTCCCGTAGTGTGGCGTGTCCTAATCTTAATCAACACTATTCCCAGGCTTTGCATCTCAAGTGCTCGGGTGAAGGGGAAAATATTGGGACAAACAGGGGGGCTATGGAATTACTCGAATTAGTAGCTATCTCACTTTTTTGGTTCTCCGATACTCCCTCCAAGGTATGATATATGCACAGGCCCCCGCCACCCCCGTTTGTCCCAATACCTCACCCCTACCCCTAGTACCCAAGCATTAGCCCTTATTATGTGTAGACAAGAGGAGGGATGTTGGCTTCCATCCATGTGCCACGCACCACTGCAGGGCGATCTGCGCACAGCAAACCCCCTATGACAAAATACAGCTAACCTTAATTACAGGCAGTTATGGTGGGAGGGGGAATCATTTTTTTTTTAAAAAAAACCCTTCAATACCCTTCACACTTCCATGCAATATTTTTAACCAAAATTTTCTTGGCCATTTTTGTATGATGTATGATACAGATGATGGAAGAGGAGTTGAGAAACTCAAGGGAGCCCCTTATGCAATCCTGTAGATCTGCGCTGACGACTTATTAGCACAATGCTGCTTGTCTCAGGCCAAAGTACCCAAAAACGGGAATTAAAAAAAAGGTAGTAAAAAATCTGTGATTCTGAGCTCCAAAGCAAAATGTACCCTTTATTTGCTTTCTGGTACTGTATTTCTGGCTTGAGACAGGTACCCATTGTGGTGTGGTGCTTTTTCCCACAGAATACCGTAAAATCTCAGGTATAACGAACTCCCCTGGACTGGCCATGCAGCGAAATCAGACCCTCCGATTGAAGGAGAGCTTGCGGATAAGGCGAGATAACATAAGCAAGCATCTTTCGACGTCCTCTTGGGCCATTCAAAGCTCCGAAAACTGCTGCACGACCAGTCCAGGCGAGTTCGTTATACCTGAGATTTTACGGTACTTAAGTTAGTTGTTTGGTTGCTTTTTTTGGTTTCTTGTGCCCCCGGGGTTTTAAGTGGGGGTGGGGTCTTTTTCAATGTTGATAAATCAGAAATCTGACAGAATGCGATGTCGAATCCGATCTCATGCAGGCACCTGTGCGGTGCAAATTCCCTCTCAGTGAGCATTTTCCTACGCCCCCTTTCTTCTCATTAATACCAGCTCCTTCTCTAGCGCTCCCAATTAGCGAGGGGTTTAAACATGTTGCAAAATATAGGGAATATTCTGAGACATCAAGGCTTGCACGCTCTTCCTCATTGAACCTTGCTTGAGTGGGGATAATGTTGTCCTGGAGATTTGGTCCAGTTGCTGTAATCCATCCTATGGGACCCGTTACTTAGGCATCTGGGCATAGGTTTTTCCTCCTTTTCTTCCATCCGGTCGAGGTTATAGCGGTTTCGTCCGATTCTACCATACCCCTGGCTTGCAACGGCCATACTTGAATAATGGGTCCAGGATTCCACAAGGCTCCCAACATTTCCAACACTTCAGAGAAGTTTCAGGAGCTACACAGTACCGGAAATGTACAGTACTCGAGTACTCGAGTACACGGTAGAGATGAGATGGCAAATGCCGATTGGACAATATTGTGCGTTATGCGCGTATGTGTGTGCGTGTGCGGGGAGTAATCTTCAAGCCTTTCGATTCACTTCCTCATATTCACTACCGTCACTCCCTCATTAGCGCAATTTTTGGCGGGTGTAACCCACCCTGCGTGAAGAAAAAGGAATATGTGGATTCAAGCATTATACCACTCAAAATTATCATCTTGGCGTCTTGGGTCATTTGAGCCCATCAGGGTCCTTTCGGGTGCTGTACATTGCTCTCTATCATACTGAGGGAATCAGAAACTAGGGGCGTGCCGGAAGGCCCGCTTTGCCTGTGAATCGATCAACCGCACGGATGGACCATGTTCCGATCCGGAATGTCTGTAGATTGTACGAATAGGACAAGAATCGTCTAGCTTGCCATCGGAGTCGCCGGATATGGTGAGGGTTATTTGGTTTTGTATTATGGCGATCTGTCTCTTGATACAGAGGGCCTATGTCTTACTATACCTTGTCCCTCTGAATACGGGGGTGGGGCACTGTATTGTTGACGGAATTCTGCCGACTCTGACTATGAAATCCACTCCCAGAAGATGGGGTCAGCTTCTTATCGTGGGACTGCCATCCAGAGATTTTCTATGGATCACACGAGAAAAGTGACAGTTATTCCCATGTGGCCAGATACAGGTTTTGGAAAGGGCCGGGTGGCATTTGACGCTATCTTAATCCCAAAGGGTACTCTCACATGTGTGATTCCTTTTTCAATGCTTTTTTCTATGGAATGGCCAGCTTTTCTCGATGTGGCGTTATTTCAGACACGATTTCCGATGCAGAGCCGGAGTTGTAAATCAAGGGATGTCGTTGGCCGTGGAAGTATTGGCTTGGTTTTAAAGTGATGTGCCAGTATTCACGATGGGTGCACGTTGGCCGTTGGTTGGTTGTTCCTGGTTCTCTGCCATGACCGAAAGTCGCACTCCTCAAGCTAGGTAAACAGCTCTAACCGCAACAGGAACGTTACTACTACATAGCTATCCCTCGTGTTCCACGACTTCCTGTACCATTAACAACCCGACCGACACAAGAGTATAGTTGAAATCTTGACTACCTCAGTAATACCATAATCGTTGTGCATGTCGTATCATATCGGCTTTCTGCGAAACCATGTCCCATAACTCAAGTCGTGGGGGAACCTAAACACGATACCGAATGTGACCATTCCGCTCTGCTCTCAAGAACTTTGCCCACGGGCGCCGTACACAGGCTGAAGAGAACTCTAGAGGATCTTGTCCCCTACAGATAAACCCCGAAGCAGAGGGGGGGGATTTCAGGAATCGAGTATGTTGAGTATACCTCCGATAAGCGTTCCTTCTCTTCTCCATGCACATGGATAGACTGCGGTACTCGAGCACAGATAAGACCCGATAATCTTATGTCCAGGAAACGTCATATTTACGTACGTTCAGTTGCTGATAACCTCATATCATATTTCACTTATCATATTCGATCTGATCCCATTTCTATGGCCCGGGCCGTCAGTGGTCCAGCCTTAGATCTAGCTCTTTCCCGAGGCTTGCCGCATGTGGAGGGTAGCTTGACCGAAAGGCTAGGCCTAACAACGCGGCGAGGCTCCCCAAACCTTAGTGGATTATTGAGGGAATCCTTGGCTGGACCACCGGTTTAGAAAAGCTAAAATTAGCTTCTGCTGATCGTCACAGCTGGTCACTCGGTAAGGTCGGACTTCGATAATAGGCAGGAGATGCGTGAGGCTAAACTCGGGAGATGATAGCCAACAGGAGACCACAAACCATTCTAGTACCTCAAGGGCAAAACCTGCGTGCACTATAGCCGATGAGGAAGTATAGATATTTTTTCGCTACGAGCCTAAGTAATCTGATTCCGTCTTCACTCTAGGTTTCTAGGGGTTTAAAGAGGGCGAGTCACGGAGAAGATGTACATGCAGGAATAATTCCTCACCTACCGATTATATACCCTAGAAACCTGGATGATTGGGCGTTGCCAGGTAGCCCAAAATTTCCTCCTCCGCAAAATGGGTGGAAAACACTAAGGGGCTGTTTGGCACGCCGTGATTTGAGATTGCCGTGATCTGAAATCATGATTTGAAATTATAATTTGTAAATAGCCCTATGCTAAACGTGACTGCAGTTTTGAATTTTCTAAGTTATAATCTGGGGCTAATGCTATGAGTGTTGAAACTGACTACGGCTGGCCCTAGTGGATCTCGCTCTCACTGGAACCGTCTAGTGTTTTGAAAAATATTTTCCGTGTTTGACTAGTTTAGCAGAAACATGAGATGTCGGATATAAAATAGACTAGCACTAGCTATCAACTATGACACTCAATCAGTATCGGGATTGTTTGAGATGCGAGATAGTGGAGGATTTCCTACATTTCCTTTGCGTCTTTCCTTTTCTGTCTCCTTGATTCTCACTGATTCTGTCTCTATAAGAGACCCTATTGTTCCTGTTTCTTTTCCGCCATCGCTCTCTCATATTATTGTCTTTCTTTCACTCGTTAGATACGAATCTATTCTTTTCGCGCGTTCTGTTGCTCTCACACCAAAGTGAATGAACCGATAGCCCACTATTCGCTACCTAAAAATTGTCAATGAGAAGCCCTCAAGGCTCACTAGCATTTATCATACTAACAAAATACTTAAGGGGACAAAACAAAACAAAAACATTATAACCCTAAATATCCACACACAACGAAATTTTCCCAAATCATGATTTGAAAATGTTGCCTAGCCAAACACCATGAATATTTCAAATCATGATTTGAGATTGCGAACAGCTCAAATCACAGCGTACCAAGGAACCCCTAAAAAAACTAGGACCCCTGGGGAAAAAGAAGAAAAAACAGACCTTACTATGATAGGAGAAGCAACCCCAGTGCCCTAGCCCGCGGCCAATTATTCGAGTTCTTTGCGGTGCGCCCTGACACCTGCTGAGAGATCGGATCGTAAAACTTTTGCCAATATTCCTTTGTGGGTGACAGAATATGATTCAATCGTGAAGGAAGTGCTTAGCTACCCCCCCGCCCAGCTAAACAACCCCCTTTCAGGTGGCTCAGCCCACTATCCCACCAACGACCCCGACAGCTTCGGTTACATGGATGCTGCAGTTAAGTAGCCACCAGAAGTCGCAAGTGCGTACCCGCTCTTCATGGCAACGTTCCCTTCTACCCATGTGGGAGGGGGGAGATATTAGGTACTCGGTAACCAGGGCTATTTTAGCACTACAGAGGACACAAAAAACACCCGAAGTGTCAAGAAGCAGGGTGCAGAATGCATGATAGAGATTTACTGGCTCTGTTGGTTGCGTTTCAAACCAGCCAATAGTCTTGCCCCCCTAGGATCATGGAAGAGAGCACATGCCAGTACTGCGTTAGATAGGATAGATTTTAGCAAAGATCATCGCTGTGTGGTGATAGTGGTGCGCTCTGACGGCCTAAATCCCTTAGGCCGGGTAGTTACTGTTTATACTTGCGGGTAAACGGTTGCATGATGGCTCTTTATAAGGGAACTAGCTCACCTCTCTTTCCTCCCGGCTCACTGAGATCACTCTCCGGCATTTTTTTCCTTCTGGACGGCGCCGGACTTGATACCCCATATGTGGATCGCCGACGGCTTCCGTATACACGATTACTGTAAGGAGGCGAGGTGGCTTAGGTGCTAAGTGCTCTTTTTCTGGGCGGGGGAAAATAGCCAAGCGGTTCCCTCGATTACAAGGATACGCCCTTCAATGACCGGAAAATAGTAGTACACTAAGGAGGCGTACGGGAAACAATCCAATATAGCCACCTAAGGACATCTCTATACTAATGGTATAATAATCGCAATAGTAGAGCGCTATATTGGGACCTCAGAGGAGCGCAAGCAACAGGAAGTGCACATGGTATAGAGGAACGCTGAAGTGTGAACGTGTGAACGTTCCAGGGCACGAACCGATGCATAGGGTCATTCAGGTAGAGCCTTAAGTGGCCTTCAGATATATAGTAACCTCCGTAGAGAATACACACCAGAGCTTCCACTCTTCTATCATCACTCCTACACGGTCATGCCATCACGTCCATCATATACATCTCTTTGGATCACCCCTAAATGTGGTCAATCAACGGGATTATGATCTTCGGAACGTCAGAATCGTCTGGTTTTAGGAAATAGTGGCAGCGAGCTTGTCCCTTCAGCGCTACTCCTCCCGGAAGTAAAAATCTCGGTGCTATCGTTCGATAACAAATAATGTGATAGGCATGGTGATTTTAGTGGGCTCCGAGGCTAAAGAATAGAGTGTCAGTCAGAATGTTAAGGATAATAATCTAGAAACATTGTGCTGAGAACCACCTCTCGATCGTCAAGATGCTCGATAGTAAAGTATTCCGGCACGCTAGTATTCGATCCCCGCGAACAAGTTCGCAAAAAAAAAAGATCGATTTATTGTCCCATATACTGCTTATTCATCGGTTCGAAATTTATAAGTGAGCTCCAGCTAGGCATATGAACTCCACATAACCCACCTTTGCTGTATCAAGTACGGTATACATATGCCATTCACCCTTGTTAACTTCCGCCTGCTTGTACATGGGAAGCAGTACTTAGTGCTGAGCAAAAGATAAATAAAACCCGAGAAACCCCTCCCGCTGAAATGCCATACTATACTTTTTTATTTCTACTTTCCTGTCTTTTCCTTCTTTCTTTCCCCTACAGGCTTGCAGAACCGCGCTTGAAATTCGGGTGGTTATCTTGTCCTTAAATCCGATATGAAGCTCACTAGACTGTAAGCGGGCAGAGACACGGGAGTGTCTTAGGATCCTGGCTTCGCTGAGTGAGTGAGAGCGAATCCTTGCCCTCTTTAATTAATAATATCCTACTAAATTCCACAAACACAAGAGATCCAATATACCCCAACCCTCGATGAACTAATCAACAGCTAATACAAGATGGAATACGGCCTTATTGCCGCCTGGTGAGTGTTTCCGTTTGTGAAAGTGCTGCCCAAGGGATAGTAACGTGTGCTCTCAAGAGGAGGTACTCCGGACAATTTATTAGTCATTCGCTTCTCACCTCTGATTGAACCGCCAATTTTGGATCTACAGCTACACGCCTAGTCGTCGGTGGAGTAGCCGAGACGACAGCAGGCATGTACATTAATCCTCTAAGCCTTGAGAAAGTGGCCCATCCTGAGGATAGAGGATACCTAAGACCCCCCACGTCGTTGTCCCATAAGTGATACAGAATATTAAGACAATGTGGGCACTCAACAACCCCCCCTACCCGAGCCAGGCGCACAAGGCCATAGAGCTACAAAATCGATAGACATACTTCTACAAGAGACGGGGGCTGATCATAGATTTGAGAGAGATCGTCAAACATGTTCGATATTTGACAGAGAGGGGGCTAAACCACTTCTGGGCACCAGAACTAAATCCCAATTACGAGCCCATTTATTATAGACACCCTTTCCTAATGGGTCAGCATAATGCCCCTACCTTGTCGGAGACTTACATCATCGTAGATCATTCGCATCTCAAGAAGGAACCTGCTAGCGGGCACGCGGTTTATACGGAGAGCTGCGCGAACAACGAAAGACTTGGCCCAGCCAGCTTCCCTTTTGGCTATGACAGACTCCTACTACCCCCGGAAGCACTTTATTGGCCAATGTGTCTCGGGGGACCAGTTAACATGACTCGGATCGTCACCAGGGGTAGCGTTGATCAGCACCGATTTTTCTATTTTTAGACAAAATTTGCTACTTCCTACTATGGTTTTTTTGGATCTATGCTCCCATCGCTAGTAAAGGGACCCTGGGAAATTACATTACCTTTGGCGCAAGCCAGTCGCCCGCGCTTTTCTACGAAATCGTAATCATCCAGCTCCATAACCCAAAAACATGCTTCTGCCGCTGCGGGAGACAGGGGCACACCGGAGGGAGAGGATCTGCTCTATCCCCATTAAGCCTGGAGTACCTTACACCCTCTCTCCATCTGAGCGTGCTATGCCATGTTATCCCCCAACCATAGCAGTAGAATATAGAAAGTGCATACCAGAGTAAGGTTTCTGTACAGGGGGATGTGCATCTTAAGGTGGAATTTAGTTCGCCGCCTTCCATTATCCCAAAATGCCCCCCCAATACCGAATACCAACTCGAGCGCTCAGAACAGAGATCTATATAGATTGGTAGTACAATTTCATGAAACAAAGATCTTCCTGTCTGAAAAATTGTATTGTGGTAGATCTTAAGGGTGGGCGAGCGCTCTCCAGTCGCATCATTGGGAATGTGTAAGAAGCAACGTGAAAAGGAAAAAAATCTATACTATGATTTAAGGCCTGTCACAATAAACTATGATTGACTCAAAGATTCCCATTTTTAGTATATTGGGGTCAAAGTATAAATATTTTATACTAACAATAGCTTATGGTGACAAACACTATAAATTACATCACACGAGATATTCTCTAAGTCTCTCATGGCACATTTTTGGGGAGTGATAAGAGTCCCCATTGCTGTTATCACTAATTACCGCCTCAAATCCCGAAGTTAGTGAGTTTGGGCTCTATACCCGAGTGTTAGATGTTCGAGTTGATTCTGGGAGTTTTTGCTGGAGTATTGTGAATATTTCGGATTGTTTAGTCTCAGCGGTTTATAGAGAAGGCTCTCCTGGCATATCCTTCCCCCGTTGTCACAAGAGTGCGCAGGGGAATATGGACATACCTGGATATATAGAGATAGTGTGGTGATCCACGGAAGGGCAAGGATGCTCTAATTATGCTCCATTTATGCTCATGGCTTTACAGTTAGTTTAATTTGTGAGATAACCGGGCTGTTGAATATATGTACTTCCCCTACCTTCCCACACAGTATCTAAGTTCCAAGCGAATCCTTTCACTCTACAGTTTAGCACTGCTCTATCTACCGATATTTCCCCACTCTAATATTAGGCCATGAGGTGACTACTGCATTCTTTCGACTAAGTGTTCCATGGCAACAACACGAGATATTGTGCCTTGAATTCTGAAATAATATGCTTAATAGGATAAGTGGAATGGAACTGGGGTGTTTGCCCCGGTGGAGCTACTATCCCCTGGCAAAAAATAGCTGTCACAACGGATTAGTCGCTATACCTATGGTAGGGAGACAAAGAGGACTGCCAGAGAGAATAACAATAATAGTTGTGGGGCAACAGGGTCATCACTCCTTTCCAGCCTATTTCACTATTTAAAACTCTTGAGAAAGCTCCATCTAATTTCCCTGGAGCGAAACAAGGCTTAGAATTAAAAAATCTTGAAGTCTCCCACACTGGCAACCCACCCAATCCCCTACTATACCAGACCAATTCTCCCCTAGCACCAGAGACGCTTTAATATATTAAAAGAAATCGTTTGCTTTGGCAAAAAAGAATCTATCAGTCAGTCTATAGTAATGCAAATAGTCGGCTTAAGAGCCGGGCTAACTGCACTGCGATGTCCCGTTGATTCTTGAGCCTTTTTAATGCTACTTGCCGAGTACCTGCTTGAGGTGATCATAGAGTAAAGGAATGAGATGCCGTTACATCATCCACGATTGTACGAGTGATAGGGAATGATGCCGTGATTGGTTAACGGGGTTTTTACCCAAGGTGGCATGGGGTGAATGGGTGTAAGAAATGAAAGGGGGCGGCGGGAGAATATAATAGGTTGAATGGACAGACCGACTACACCAAGAGATAGTTTGCAATTTCTAGTTTCCCTTGACAGAACCTTTTGCTTTAGTTTCTCCTTTGCCTAGAGGAAGAAAGAACTGATAGATTCGTAGTGTTCGTATGGATGAAGACATATTCGAGGTATGTTTGTTCCTAGTGAGAGGGGGAAGTAAAAGAAAGATATATCTAAAGCATCACATGGACATCAAGGGATGGGACATAGCGTATATGCACGCTAGCAATCTTGCTTGAGGATTGAGAGAACTGGGGAGATAGATTTCCTAGCTATGCTCCTGGGTTTTCTGAAGGGAATGTCTTATCTGAGCCTAGTCCCAGAGAACTAGAGGCTATTGGGGCTTCGGGGATCACAGACTGCGCCGACTTAGCACACAAGCCTCTCCGGCTTACCCTCTAAGAACAAGAAGCGGGTTTTTAGACACATTTTCATTTCGTAATATTGTATAGAACTAGCTATATCATGCGCCGGCATTATGCGGAACACCCAAAATGAGGTGGCCATTGGCCCTCTTTTGCTATTCCCAAAGTTTTCTTTTCTAACGCGCGAACTCGTAGGGCTTTCGGCGATTGCCCGCCTCTACTCTACTTTCTTACCCTGCTATTTTGCTATCAATAGGCGTATGGTTAGTGTGTGGGTAACCTTTAAAGCTCTACCTCAATGAGTCCCCTACCTGCTCATACGGCGATTTCGGGCACTAGAACACCTCTACGTTTTTTTCGGCAGTTTTGTTGATATTCAGGGGGGCAATGCTTCCTCCTAGGGGTCTTTGTACCCCCTACGAGGCCCTCCAATATTGGTTTTCGATCTTACTATTTTGGAAGGTGTTGTAAAGGTACAGTATACAAGTCTTAACGCTTACACCCCACATTTTATCCTCTTACGGAGTCTCTTGAGATTTTACAGCTTTCTGTCCCTGCATACAACCACCCAAGATCCTTTCTTTTGCGTTTTCCATCTATGTTTTTGACCCTTGATTTTTTTCTTCTCCCAGTTTCCCCCATTCCCCCCAAAATGGTAGGAGGCATGTTTTACATGGGACGGGGAGGCTAAACCTACCTGTCTCTAGTGCACCTCCTCCCCCCGTCTTCTCTTGCGGCTGGGAGTAGACAAAAACTTCGGTCGCTAATCCTACATGAACGAGCTTTTAAACTTGGATGACCAGATACAAAGAGCGAGTGATCAGGGGTGATTCTAGACCATTTGGCAAAGGGGGTTTTTGTCGTCCAGGGTTCTGACACACCATAAGACCCTCTCCTCAGCTATCGCCAAAGAGACCAATTTTTGCCCCCCCTTCCACTGGAGGGGGGTAGGCTCTAGTTCTTGTCAGTGGAGGTATGAGGCTAAAGAGAGAGCCTTGCTCCCAATCCGTTTGTGGAGCGAAAGGTCTAAATTTGTAGAAAGCTGAGGGCTGTGCTAAAGATGGCCTCTCTGAAGGCTCCCGGATCTTTGGCTTGATGGTTTGAACTTTATTGTGGGGACAATCACCCATTCGTTTTGTATCTAACCCGGAACCAGGGGAGGCTTTTGTGGCACGAAGGAGAGGCGGTGATAGAAAGTAAAGCTGGAGCCTACCTTGGACCTTGCCGTTGTTTAAATACAAAAATTACCTACAGGCTACCGTTTAAATGATTTGGCAAGGATACGGAACCCGCTTTTCTGGCAGCTAGTATAAATATGAGAGATGGGAGGTGGCGCTGGAAGAGGTGGATTGCAACTCCCAGTTGCAGAATGCTTAGCATGGCGCGCGGCCACACGTTGCATAGAATGTAGTAGAAACTATAGGCTAGGATAAAATATAAAAGCAGTAAGCTAGGTTTAGTCTTTAGGAGCTGCCCATTTTCAATAGCTCATCAGCTCCCTTCCCTCTCACCGACCAACCCCCACAATACCTACCACAACTACCATTGGCCACCACCATCACACGGCATACCGGTGGCCCAAACCTCATGGCACAAAAAACAATCTCCCCACACCTCGGGCCCCTAATAAAGAACCGCTTGATAGACGCCCATAGGTCATGCCCAGGGCCAGGCGAGGTTGGCAACCCATCTTTATTCGCATCGTGTGCATCCTAGCCTAGTTACCCCAGCCTTCCAAAATGGGTCCCTGGGGCTGGGCTGTAGTTGACCTTATGCACGCTTCGCACGCCAAATAATTTCAATTAGGTCCGAATTTGCATATTAGGGAACTGCCAAAGCCGGCTCTCGGAAGATAACCGAGAGGGGTAAAAGGGCGTAGCTCCGCTCGAGTTGCACTCCGTTATCATCTTTGCACTACATCCCTGCCATTCCCAATGGTCCCCCTATTAACCGATCGGTATCTACATTTCATCAATAGTTGGGCTTCTGGATGGCATATGGGGATTATCTTCTAACTTCCGGCCAGATTCTCCCCGCCTCCAACCGGGCCAAACCGTTGAACTCCTAGTGTAACATGCCTAGCAGACAGGTTGGCCATCTTCAGACTCCTGGAGTTTGCATGGCCAGAGGATCCGATATCAGGGGAGGTGACCTTGAGCATATGCTCATCGGGCAAGTAGCAAAATTGGCGATAGTAACAATTGCGTGCCTAGGTCCCTTCATCTTCCCCATTTCTCTTGAGAAACTAACTAATGGAGGGGGTCTTTTTTATAAAAAAAGAAAAAAGAAAGAAAAAAGGCAAGGCGGGGCAGAACATCGATGAATACAAATAAAGAAAGCCCGCCTAGTTAGGTGTGTTTCACCAAAGCCCACCATACAACCTTATTGCCATGGCTCCCCCATATCGTACCCTTCTAAGGTCTTCTGCACCCATTTTTTATAGTATCATAACTTCCGAAAATTATTGGCCATTTCACCGAAATATCGGGACCACAAGTTTCATTGTGTCCCCCCGAATTGGTGCTTCCCCGGTATAGCCCTGCGAAAATCTCATCTCCAATTCTCATTTCGTAGATACCAACATCATTAAATTTTAGAGGGTTACGTTTGCCTCTCCTCCTGCTTAAATCTTATTCTCACAACTTCCTATCTTTGATTTAGGATTCACTCTTAGGGGGAGGTATACGCTTCCTCCCCTGCGTCTACGAGGCAGATATAGCTTCCACGGCAGTTATGCGACTACTAGAGTGCACAAAGTCAACCAAATTCTTGCCTCGTCCGGCTTCCACGAGTAATTAAGGGTCCTATCAGTTTTTTTATAACAGGGTGTATCTCCGGCTCGCCAATATACAAAATTTCGGTAGTTCAACTGAATATTTGTTTTTCTAGCAGGACATCATCAATGAAGCAACGCCCAGTCTGGAATTGGGTTATATGGAATCAAGGATGTCCTCGTAAGACTCTACGGTGCCCACCCCCTCCCATGGGGGTGGCCCTGAGTGTCGGCAAGCCTTCAAGATAGATGCTCCAGTCGCAAAGTGTTCAAATAGCCAACGCTCTCTTACTTCAAGCTGTTCCCCAAGAACCTTCTCCGAAGGGCCAAAGCCAACAAACCGCCAATACTACCTCCCCCCTTTCCTCAGCAACATGTGTTTCCCTCAAGAAACTGGGCAATTCACCAACCAGAACATCCCACCGCCCTCAACACTAACGAGGGCCCTCAATGCGATCCCTCAATACCCAATAATCCGCTACCTCATAACCCACCTTCGCCGAAAGGACGTCTACAACCTCGGACTGTCCCATCCAGCCATCTACCACACATTGAACCTCCAGAGCTGTGCGTCCCGCAAGAGCATCCTGGCACGGTGCATCCGGACCTGCTCTGGTCCCCCCTGCTGGGGGGTTCCAGAAACTTTGCACTTCCCCAACACAAAACAGCACAATGCGCTAGAAGAGGACCCGAACGTGGACATGGACGTGCAAATGTGCGCGCGAGAAGGGTGTTGGCGAGATTCTTGTAAAGTAGGTTCAACATCCTACCCCCAAAAAAGCGCTAAAACTAACATAGCCCAAGTATTGCCGCCAATCTCCGCCAGCAGGGAGCGAGACCCGCCGCCGCTGGATATGCCCCACTTGCTCTCCACCCTCCACAATGCTCCCATGTACGTGTGCCTCCGCAGCAAATATATACTGCCAGGAATGCGCTATAGAATTCTCGATCCAGGACGACGCCTACTACGACTTCAACGACTTCATGAAGCACGACCTCATACGCCCGCCCGACCCAACCTGCTGTAAGAAGTCGGAATGTGCAGATTATTGCTACTCTTGCTGGAACTGTGGGGTGAGGGGGAGTCCGCCTTATGGTGGCATTTTCATGTGTAGGTGGTGTTCGGGAAGTGTGGGGTATGCGGATTTGCATCCTAGGGATATTAGGCCGCTGTCCTGGCAGAGTTGCCGTGCATCCACTGAGGTGGATGGTTGTGAGGGGTAGTAATGGAAGGGTTTTGTGGGATTTTTAGCGCTTTCCCTTAGCTTCCTTTTACCCCTTCTTTCGTCCCTTATCATGCCTATTATAGTGCTGTCGCCGTTTTTTGTGTTTATAGAGAGCGGGCGTTGTCGTACCGTTTTCTAATTACATGTTTCAGGTTATGTCCAGTTTGTTATTTGAGGAGTATCGTAATTCGTTAGACCTTCACTTTAGGAAAATTACAAAATAACATCAAACTAGGATACCAAACCATGTTCTGTGTTCCAGAGTCGTCCTCAACAGCAGTGCCTGACCACACAGCCAGGAAAGTTACAGCCGTATGTCACAGAATATCACTCGGTTAACCAGAGGACTATCTGTTCATACATCTTCCTATATGATTTTTTTCTCCTCTCAAATGCTTGGTTCAACTCCCCGTTTTGCCAAACTCGGTCCTTGTCTGGGCTGAATGTGCACTCTTTTATCGCCCCTTTTGTTCTTACCATGTGGCCTCTTCGAAAGTCTTTGATTCCTAATTCCTTGCTGAGCTCTCGGTGGTAATGGCTTGACTGAACCACGGTACTATATAGCTGTGCTGTGTCTTTCTCATTGTTAAAATAATAGTCGCAGCAAGTGCTCTCAAGAGTTATCTATTACCACTTCTAGGTCCGAGTGCCGACCGCATATTGCAACACTATCCCCCAAAGTGTCTTTGAGCTGCAGTCTGATGCCACAAAGAGACTCTTGGAGTCCATTCCTATCCCCCAGTCACCACGCCAGGCGTTTTGTACGCCTCTCGCATAACATAAGCATCTGCGAAAGTTTCATACCCTTTATATAGATCTCACGCAAAATATCACTCCACAAAGTCTACCCCCTGCAAAACCAACCAAAGTTGCAGAGTCTTTCTCACACAATGTTGGCATGGTATATGTTTCACCCTGTCACCAAGATATTTACTTGGTAAAGGGGATATTCCCCTTACCCAACCAGCCATCCCCCTCACAAAGTAGACCGTTCGGCCACTAGCCTATCCTAATTCTCAAGAAAAGAACCCAGTGCATCCCAATCGCCAAGTAGGATTTTTTGTTTGCCTTTTGGTTACTGTATCCAAGCAGACCGGGCCTGAAGCTTTTATCCCCAGTGATGGATAGAAGAGGATGTGGGTGTTATAAAAATGGGCAGGGCTTATGCTCTTGGAGAATGTGCTCCAAGATTCTCTCAGCTGGGCTCGATGTCCAGATGGGCCTTATAGCACCGGCCAAGATTGATATATCGCGTACAAGTAAATATAAAATAGAGGTGATATTATGAGATTATTTTATCAGAGACTAGAGCTAGGATAAGTTATCAGTTGCCTTCCCAAGGTAAAAGAAGCATTTATTTTTATTTATTTATTTTATTTTCTATTCTTGCCTTTTTTTTTTTTTCCTTTTTTTTTCCTTTTTTTTTCCTTTTACATATTTCTTTCTTTGCCAACCCCCCGCCCCATTCGCTTCTGCTACCCGCCGATCGCCAACCTTTAAGGTCTAGAGTCGGATTCTACCACCTCGTAGCAGGATTGTTAAACCCCACAGCCCTATTGATAAGGGCTAAGTTCTTCAATCTCCCAGTCCCCATAGGACAGGATTTTTTTAATTCTCCTGCCCTACATGACGGATCGTTCAATAATAACTGATTGTCAGCATGGATTGAACTCCTGAGCTCCCGCTAATTGCGCAGGAGTGTT
>Ga0307510_10004558_pt1 | contig 16315 bp, 18 predicted proteins | sample 12_EM_MG_FD_207224 | JGI IMG/M metagenome (GOLD analysis project Ga0307510, IMG submission 207224) | Populus trichocarpa ectomycorrhiza microbial communities from riparian zone in the Pacific Northwest, United States - 12_EM | ecosystem: Host-associated > Plants > Roots > Unclassified | place...
ATGGCGCGGTCCAAAGGAAGAGAATTACGAGAGCTTTTCAAGAAGGGCTTCGGAATCCATCATGCTGGGATGCTAAGATCAGACAGGAATCTCATGGAGAAGATGTTTGGGCATGGCTTGATTAAGGTCCTCTGCTGCACTGCAACCCTTGCGTGGGGTGTTAACCTGCCTGCGGCAGCGGTCGTAATAAAGGGTACCCAGATCTATAATACACAAAAAGGCTCGTTCATGGACCTCGGGATCCTCGATGTCCTTCAGATATTTGGAAGAGCTGGAAGACCTCAATTCCAACAGTACGGTATTGGCTTCATTTGCACTACGCATGATAAATTGGCCCATTATCTCGCTGCTGTCACTCAACAACATCCCATCGAATCAAGATTCGATGAAAGGATTGTAGACAACCTAAATGCAGAGATCGCATTGGGCACCGTCACCTCTATCGAGGAAGGTATTCAATGGCTGGGTTACTCGTACATGTTCGTCCGGTGGAAGAAAAACCCCTTGATGTACGGAATCGAGTGGCAGGAGCTATCGGACGATCCTCACCTCTACTCTCAGCGAAAGAAATTGATAGTCAAAGCAGCCCGGCGCCTCCAACAAACACAGATGATTATTTTTGACGAGAAAACGCAGAGCTTAACCCCAAAAAACACTGGGCGAATCGCGAGCGACTTCTACATCCTAAATAATAGCATTGAGATATTCAATAACATGATGAAACCACAGGCTACAGAAGCCGATATACTGACCATGCTCAGCCTTAGCGGAGAATTTGACAATATACAGTCAAGGGATACAGAAAGCCAGGAACTAGAAACCCTTCGTAAAACTGTGTGTCCCTGCGAGATTGGTAGCGCTAAAGACACCTCACACGCTAAAGTCAATATCCTCCTACAGGTACCCAGCCTACCCCCCGAAGTTGCCATCGCTCTAACTCTTAACTCTTCCAGTCTTACATTTCTAAAGCCAGTTTAGAAGACTTCGCTTTAGTATCTGATTCTGCATATGTTGCCCAAAACTCAGCAAGGATTTGTCGCGCACTCTTTCATATTGCGCTCAACCGATGCTGGGGCAAGTTGTGTCAAGTTCTTCTTTCCATTTGCAAATCGATCGAGAAGAGGTGGGTCCAAACTAATAATACCCATTGCACAACCAGACGGGAGCAGACGAGTCCACTTACTAATCCAGCATATGCAGGATATGGTCATATCAACACCCACTTGCACAGTTCAGACTTACATTTCATATTGTGCAAAGGCTAGAAGAACTCGGATCAACAGGTTCGATCGAGAGTCTTCGAGATATGGATTCAGCAGAGGCAAGCTAAAGGCCCAGCAACATAGTATTTGAAGAAGCCATCTAACAGGTACGCAGATTGGTGACCTTGTCCATAACCAAAAAATGGGACCTCAAATATCCTCGCTACTAGACATATTCCCTACCCTTAGCGTAGACACCGAAATATCTCCATTGAATCGCGACGTTCTACGGATACACCTTTATATCACTCCAGACTTTCGATGGAATGATAAGATTCACGGGAACTCGGAGAGCTATTGGATTTGGGTTGAAAATTCGGAAACATGTGAAATATATCACTCCGAATTCTTTATTCTCCGTCGCAGGAAGTTTGATGACGACCACGAGCTCAATTTCACTATTCCCCTATCGGACCCATTGCCCCCTCAAATATACATTAGGGCGGTTTCGGACCGCTGGTTGGGTGCCGAGACAGTTACCCCAATATCATTTCAGCATCTCATACGGCCCGACACCGAAACAATAGATACACAGCTACTCAACCTTCAGCCACTGCCCATTACTGCTTTGAAGGACGAACGTCTAGAAATGATATACGGCAAGAAATTTCAATATTTCAACCCAATGCAGACCCAACTATTTCACCGCCTCTACCACACCCCTTCCAACATATTGCTTGGCTCTCCCACTGGCAGTGGCAAGACTATAGCGTGTGAGCTAGCGATGTGGTGAGTTGCCCAAAAAGCATCAGAAGGAATGTGCATCGGTACTGCTAACACTGTCAGGTGGGCATTCCGTGAAAACCCCAGCTCAAAAGTAGTTTATATAGCCCCAATGAAAGCACTGGTCCGCGAGCGTGTCAAAGATTGGAACGCAAGGCTGACAGCTCCCATGAGATTGAAACTTGTGGAGCTCACTGGGGACAATACGCCGGACACAAAGACCATCCAAGATGCCGATATAATTGTAACAACTCCTGAAAAATGGGATGGTATATCTAGGAGCTGGCAAACAAGAAGCTATGTCCGGCAGGTATCTCTTGTTATCATTGATGAAATACACCTTTTAGGTGGTGACCGAGGTTTGTGAATATGCGAGGCTTTCTTATGTTGCCCTGTTGATCGTTCTCAGGCCCAATTCTCGAGATTATTGTTTCAAGAATGAATTACATTGCCTCGCAGACGGATCGCCCAGTCCGTATAATGGGGATGTCGACTGCTTGTGCTAACGCTTCCGACCTCGCAAATTGGCTTGGGGTTAAAGATGGCCTCTATAATTTCAAACACTCCGTTGGTAGCCCTCCTAAAAACTACTCTCTCTACTAACTCACATTAGGTTCGTCCCGTGCCTCTGGAAATTTATATAGACGGCTTTCCGAAGCAGCATGGCTTTTGCCCCCTAATGCAGTCAATGAATAGGCCAGCTTTCCTTGCAATCAAGACCCACTCACCGAGAAAGCCGGTTATAATATTTGTGGCATCGCGCAGGCAGACTCGACTTACAGCCAAAGATATGATTGCATTCTGTGGTCTTGAGGACAACCCAAGGCAGTTCTTGCACATCTCAGAAGAGGAGTTGCAGGACCTTTTATCACAGGTGAAGGACCAAAGTCTGAGGGAAGCATTACAGTTTGGTGTTGGGCTGCATCACGCTGGGCTTATTGAGAGTGACAGGCAACTCGTTGAGGAATTATTCACCTATAATAGAATCCAAGTTCTGGTCGCTACAAGCACACTTGCCTGGGGGGTAAGATCCGCCCGGAAGGTTGTAGAGAGATCTCCAATACTAACATATTTAGGTCAATCTCCCGGCTCATCTAGTCATCGTTAAAGGGACCCAATTTTTTGATGCCAAAACCGAAGGATATAAGGACATGGATTTGACTGATGTTCTCCAAATGCTCGGGAGAGCAGGGCGTCCACAGTTTGACACATGTGAGTATTCCCCCCATTAATCTAAACGGATGACTGAACTTTATTATCCAGCCGGCATCGCCCGAATATTCACACAGGACGCCAAAAAATCATTCTATAAGTACTTCCTCCACACAGGCTTTCCAGTGGAGTCTTCACTACACAAGGTGGTTGATGACCACCTCGGGGCCGAAGTATCCACAGGAACAATCTCGAAGAAACAAGATGCCCTGGATTACCTCACATGGACTTTTCTCTTCAGACGACTGCATAAGAACCCAACATACTATGGTCTTGAAATCCCTCTGGAGGAGCAGGACTCTGCGCCAGCCACGCAAGAATTAAATCGTTACCTGGTAGAAATGGTTGACAATTCTATGCTAGAACTGAGTAAATCTGGATGCGTAGTAGCATACCCAAACGGAGATCTCGAGTCGACCCCACTCGGGAAGATTGCAAGCTATTATTATCTCGTGGGTTCTCCAGAGGCCCTTTCCAAGAAATGATACTCATTCTTTCTTCTCTATTTGTTTAGTCCCACAAGACCATTAGAAATCTCGTCCGCAATGCAAAGCGGCAAGCCACACCCGAGGATTGTCTGGAGTGGGTGTGCACCGCTACTGAGTACGATGGTTTGTCGCCGGAAATTCCCTCCCGCGATTCATTACTGAACTGAGTCGCTGATGAACAAAAATACAGAACTTCCCGTTAGACATAACGAGGTATTAATTTCTTCCTTTTCATAAGGCTGACGGGAAAAGAAAACCCTCCTAATACCCCCTAGGATTTGATCAATGTTGAGCTCTCAAGAGCCCTCCCCTTCAAGGCTGAGAAACTCGGACTCCCCATGTGGGACCCTCACGTCAAAGCCTTTCTCTTAGTTCAGGCCTTTATTTCACGTATTGAACTTCCGATATCGGATTACATCACTGACCAAAACTCCGTATTCCCCCTCCACCGCCTAACCTATTGTCCATCGTGTGCTAACGCTCCAGCCAGGTTCTTGACCAATCCATCCGTATCCTCCAAGTCCCCCCCCCCGACCCCCAACCCGTTTATCCCAATGACTAACCTTGAGCAGGCTTCCATCGACGTTCTCGCCGAACTTGGCTACCTCTCAACTACAAGCACCATGATAACCTTAATGCAAAGCATAAAGCAAGCCCGCTGGCCAGGCGATGGTACCCTGTCACTCCTCCCAGGGATAGAACCCAGCACCGAAAAGTCGCTTCGCGAAAACGGAACCATCGCAGCTTCCTCAATCCCACAGATCTCCGTTTCCGTCACCACTGCCACTGCCTCTGCTCTTTCCGCCACCCTAACCCGGCAGAACGCTTCCCAACACCGAGACTTCCGCATCCACGCTCCGAAATTTCCCAAGCCGCAGACGGAAGGGTGGTTTGTGCTACTAGGCAACTCGCAGAAAGATGAATTGTATGCCCTCAAGAGGGTTGGATGGCCGACTCGGGGCAGAGCTGGAGGAGGGAAACCAAGTGTCAAGTTCTCGCTTGGGTTGCCTGAGGGTGGCATGCTAGAGGGACTTGACGCTACTTTGCTTGTGATGTCTGATGGGTATTTGGGGCTTGTGGAGAGGATCGGGGTTCACTTGCAGACTACGCAGGCTGTGCCTGGGACTTGGGTTGAGAAGGAGGGAGACGGGGTGGGGTTGGGTGAGTGAGCCGGCTTGATTAAAAGGGTTGAAAAGGAAGGTTATACTATAGGTTAGACTCATAGAAACAGTTTGGGCGAAACATAAAGTCTTCTTATACTTATAACGCCCGCAAAGTAACAACAATCCCTACAAGCGCAAATGTCTCCCTCTTGTTCCCCCATCATCCGTTCCCTCCCTCAAACCACCGATGACAAGATATGAAAATACGAGGTCTTGAATATTAATGAAAAAAATGAAATGAGAAAAAACTCCATACTCCATAAACAAACGCCCTACCCGGCAGGCCGTTCGGGCATCAACAGATAAACTGCTAGGGTTCCTGATGTCATCCCATGGAAGGGATTGATCAGCAGCCTAACCAAAGAAGCACAGATCTAAGATCCCCACTTGCACGCAGGCACGCAGCTAGCGTGTGCTGTTGCCAACTTCGGCTGCCGGTGGTGCCGCCGGGGTCGGGGAGGAGCGTGTCGTAATAGCGCCGGAAGATCTAGGCATAATATTCCCTGCCAATGGCGGCTTCTGTGGTTTGCGCAGTGGTGCGCGACTAACGAGACGCTGTGACCTAGGAACAATTGGCAACAACAGCTGGCGTTGCGAGACGGAGATTTGGCGGGCTATGCTGATTTGCGCGGCGTATTCAATGTCCTCTGTTAGAATGCCCCGTTAGCTTACTTCTCTCTTCCCATCCCGTCAACTCTCAACATGGGTGTGATGGTACACCTTCACTCATCGGTGTATTCGGCGTAGTCTGCGCCGAATGGCCTTGAGGACTAATCATTTCCCACTGCGGCTCCGCCCCACCATCCTTGGTGAGCCAGCCATCGTCACCTTCGTCGAAGCTGCCCCTCGGCGTGCCAATCGAGGACTCCTCCGAGATTCGGGATATTTTACTCGAAGAGTTGTGTCGCAGTGAGCAGGGGCGACTAGCCGGCGTCAGGGTGGAGGAGCTGTCTGCGTTGTGTGAATTCACAACGTATATTGTTCTCGGTGAGGGTGCCGGGGAGACGCCCCCCATTGTCTTGGACCGGGAGAGCCCTGGGCTTCGAGCTGGGCTCGTTCGGGACCGAGGACTAGCATTCCCGAAGGAATCTCCGAGCATGGAGCGAGGGGAGCGGCTAACTTGACCAGTTGTTGCATTGCGCTTTAGCGGGCTTAGATATAGTTGTGGTACTGCTTGCTGTGTCTTTAGTTAGAATTAGTTGGAAACGCTCCTTACACAGATCACCCAATCAGGAAACGCACCTGCCCATTGGCAGCTGGAATATCCCTTGACCTCCTACGGGCAAATAAGGATGACTTCTCACTCGGATGTAATAATGTGCCAAACATGACGCTATATCTTTCCATCTCAACCTCAGGAATATCAACGTCGAGGCAAGGGGCTGGTGATACCGGAGGCGCAGCTAAGTTGTTTAAATGCGATTTCGATATCAAGAATGGAGTCTTGGACTGAAATTGTCTAGGCTCTGCTGTCACCATGGAGTCCCGCGTAGGTGGTGGCTGCGGAGACTGTTGAGCCGGCTTGGGCGCATTCTTTCTGCCAAAAAAGCTCCTTCCAAACAATTTCTTCCATCCACCCTTGGGATTCTCCTCTTGAACACCATGCTTACTTTCCTTCTGGGGTTGCTTCTTCCTAGCTGCCCCAGTCATTGGCCCTCGCACCTCCACACCGAATGGCTCGGGCGGTAGTGTAAACTGTGGAGTTTCATTACCACTTGACCGCATATCGAGTGACGAAGAGACAGCTGAACCCTCCATCCTTGCCTCTCGCGCCTCAGTCGGGCTCCCGATTGCCATCCCAATACAAAGGAGCTCACTATCGTCTACCAGACTATCATTCGAGGGCCTCTCAGGCTCATTTACCCTTCCATCTCCATCGCAGCTCTGTCGTGGCGGGACGGATGACGACTCCATCGCAGATAACGGGAGTGGCTCCGGCAGAAATGAAGAGCCGCCGCCCGGAAGCATGGAAAGCCTATTCAGAGGATTCGCGCTCTTAGGAATGTTGTCCAATATATTTCCTATCCGTAGTGACGCATGAAAAGTTGAAATGCTTCTGCGCCGACTAAGCTTTCGAGGGCTAGAAGGTTGTGTTTCCTGCTCCGGCACCTTTGGCGAGGCCAAATCCTCTATTTCAGCAGCAAAGTTGAAATCCAGCTGATCACGGGTGACCTTTACCAGAGCATCGCGCGTTGATTTTGCCCGTCGCAGTATTCCTGGCATGCCAGGCTAGGTGCTGGAAGGGATATTTACAAAAAAAGATTAACAAAGAGTAAAGCACAAATCAATTATCATAGCAGTTTGGGTGAAACCAAACAGGGTTGGGGGCTTAGGCTAACGACTTGTGGGCGGGGCACTGGGAAAACGAGAAAAATGGAAAAATTGCAAGAGCGTTCCAGGGAAGGCCAAAGGAGGAGAATATAAAGTACGGTAAATGAAGCAACCAACCGGTGGTCACGAGCGTGCGGAAGGAATCGACGGCTGGGCCTGGGTGATATTCCCAACAACAATAATAATATAATGCCTAGAAAGAAGAAGAAAAAAAGGAGCCCATCCGAAATGGGAAGTAGAGGAGAAATAAAAAAAGGCTTCTTCGAAGGAGCGACAGAAAGTGGGAGGAAGAATAGCAGAAAAGATCTGCAAGCCAGGCAGAAGACAGCGATCCAGTGATTGTCAGAGGGGATGAGGACGGAGAGATGGATGGATGAGGAGGTTGTGGGGAGCGGAAGAATTCGCACGGTAATAAAAATATGTGGGAGCACAAGTGCCGGTATCACACAGCACAGCATTGTTCTCTAGTAATGTCGTACTTGAGCACATCCGGTATGAAAGTACCGGTACCGGAACAGAAAATCTCGCACTCCTACCCTGCACACACAATATGTGGATCTTGGTGCAAAACCTTCAATTTTTGCAACTTCATATCTTCACCGCTTTCTACAAACCAGAGCTAATAAATCGTGATTTAAGTCTGAATCTACAGTAGTACGAACGCCCCGGGACAGTAGCACTTCGACAAAACAAACCCCGGGAGTTTAGGTTTTTTTCCTTCGTGATAGCGAGGTCACAACATACAAGTAACATCCAAACATCGAGGACATATTTTTCTATGTTTTTTGAGCACCTAGTCACGATCACCATCTCAGTGGTTACTTTGTTCGTATATTGTACAGGAAAAGCCAGAGGGAAGAGTTGACTCCCGAAAGTGTCACCGAGTTCTTGGATTTAATGGTATTGGTTCCAGGGCAATCATCACTGACATACTTGTATTACAATCAAATTTGACAAGATTCAATCATACTCAAGGGCAGTATGATGGGCCACCACGACGATGGTGGGTCCCAGGGCACGAGCTGCTCAAAACCTCAGCTTAATATATTACACTACGCCAGATTTCCTCCAGAAGGCAGAGCACTTCTGGTTATCAGAATTAGCTTCGGCCTCAAGTAGCAAACGAACCAATTACCATTCCTAGAAAGCTCTATTGGCTAGGCCAAAATTGCATATAGTCTACCTGTGGAACCCTCATCTTAACTATGACCAGCCACACCGTACTTCCTATTATTACGAAAAAACTGCCTCACCGCTCATGATGCCAAGCGGCTCATTAGGGAGAACACCTACCACGTCAATCGGTTCACGAATCACCTATATCGCATCCAATGCCCCCCACGGGATAGTCCGTGGGAGCTGTCCCTGAGCAATGTATCTTAAATAATCCTTTCCAAGATTGGTCACTCATAGTCACAGATTGAAGAATAAGCTATCTGAAAACACTTTGCATTCGAAGTATTATATGAATAAAAGATAGCCATAAAAAAGATCACACGTGCCAAGTATCTAAATGTCAACAGAGAGTCTTTGCAAGTGATAATTGCAACAGTAATATTCAACTAAAGACTGTAAACCAGTGGTCTACTTGTATCAGTAGAGTATCAACAATATGAGAAGTTTACAATACACATTTAGGGTTCCTGCCAGCTGTCCCAGAATACCTTTTCTTTTTTTTACATATAAAACAACAACACAAGAAATTATTGATATCCTACCGCTCAAATGACAGCAAATTAAATGCCAAGGCAGCGCCCCTGCAAATTTCTCCTCTATAATGAATTCGAATAGGCTCCATCTCCCATTTTCCGGGTGCTTGGGAAATTCCATCCTTGGGAATGATTCAACCCCAGAAAAACCACCGCGATATCTCCCTGTATCCTTGAAATCGGAGGCCACAGATCCGCGGTGATTAAAACACACAACACCCAGTACCTATACTGTAGCTAGTTAGGCTTGATTTTGAAGTAATAACGTTGCGGGGCACACACAAGATCCTCTGCGAGCATCCTACTTGCACCTCACCGGCAAGCATCCCACTTCTATCACAAGTACGCTGGCATCATTCTACAGTGCTCAAAAGTCTGTTGCCGAAAGAACGCAAGAGTGGCAAAATACCCAAATTAGCACAATTCCCGAGTACTCAGGTAGTACAGCAGGGGATAAAATTTGAAAGCTAGTCTGATATTGGATATGCTCGAAAGTTTCGTTTAGACATAAATTCACTATAATGATGGCCTATTTTTGGGAATCGTTGGTATCTGCTCTCGCCTTGGGCATTGTCTTTGTCATAGGATAACTCCCGAATGGAGCGGATTGTGCCCCGCAAAGCGTTCATACTGTATGTTAGCATGTACCTAAAACGATGCGGGGAATTTTCTAGTTCTCAAACCCAACCCGCTAATAGAGGCATTCAGCCGGGGGTTGAGGACGTTTACCGTGTGCAAGTCTTTCGACTTCGGTGTGCATAACGCACACGAATACAGGTATGGCAGATCCACCCGCAACCTATTAGCACTTGTGGAACGTTCGTCTCGCCCTCCATTGTCAAATTCCAATAACCAACCCTCCTATTCCGCTTTTTTCACTTAGTAGTGCATACTCGAGTACAAAAATAGCGCCTTAGCATAAGCTTACAGGTACTGGGGAGTCATTAAAAACCGGAAGATCATTTCTTCCATATCATATCCTCTATGGACGCGAGATACGCACAGATGTATTGCCGTGTATTTCTTTAATCCCCGCTTCCGGGTACTATTTGTAGTACTTCTTGCCTGGGACGGGCATATTTACTTTTCCCATCCACCGTTCTCAATTGATACTCACTTTACCAAAGAAAACGGAGCCCGTAGGATTGCATGGCGGTTCATCAGGGATCCGGATGAATTAACGCCGTGCAGATTTAGACATCTTAGCGCCAAACATCTGGAACAGAGATGAGCCAATTTTCAGTAGCCCTTTACAGAGTTATTGTTCCAGCCGGCTATTGGATTTGGCGGTGGTGGAGGTCAATCTCAGACCCCCGCCACTGTGGAAATGACCAGAGGAAGTGCGAACGAGATCAGGGCTCAGATGACGAATTGGAAAACTAGCTCTCTGCTTATGAAACAACACGGCACCGATTTGAGTACAGGCACCGATTTGAGTACAGGCACTGTAGTACTCGAGCACTGTGCGGTCAGTAATTATTGTTAGATTGCCTATAGGGCATACGGTTAGATGGTTGGGCGGATATGCATGTATGGTTCCGGCCGTCTATACTGTCAACCAAATCTTTTGCAACGGGGGACGCCTTGGCATAAAAAATTAGGTGGACATCTTCGACACCTGCCAAGTTCATAGTTTCTATAATACTTTCCAAGCAACAAAACATATGAAAAATTACTATGCCATGTTGGAGAATTGAACTTATCTACACTTTCTGAATGCCAAGGCGTCCCCCGTTGCAAAAGATTTGGTTGACAGTATAGACGGCCGGAACCATATCATATTATCATAATATATATTATCATAATATATATTATCATAATATATATTATGATAATATTATGATATGAGGATTTACGACCGGAGAGATACGGTTATAGGGCATGAGGCTTTCTGATTTCTGGCGGTTAGGCATTAACGTTATCCCATAGGGCGTTGTTCTCACATCCTATGCCACTAGGCATAGGATATTTCTTTCACAGTTTTGTTGATGTTTCTAGCCATAGGGTACACTCGCTTCCGCAAAGTTCTCGTAACCCCGCAGGTATCTGTGGTGGTGTCTTGGCACCAACGATGGACCCCGTCTCTAGATTTTAGGTAGTGATTAGTGTGAAACTCAGCAACGATCACGCTCACTCAAGGATATTTTGATATAAGGAGAATATTAAACGAAGAGATAGACTACCAGAAGTCATAGTTCCAGTTTGAATCTACCACTTTATATGACTTCGGTTACTATCTACTACAGCTACAATACGGTGTTGTGGGTCACGTGGATGGACATGGCAGAAACTATCATACGTAGGAGCAAAGGAAAATGTCGTGAATGTTTAGTACTAGCATTTCTTTAGTTTAGTTCCATAGCATAGGAGGTATTTAAGAAGGGGAGAACGGAGCAAGAGAAAAAAAATCCGGAAGACCCCACAACCCCTCCCCTCAACAAAATTCTCATTTTCTTGTCTTTCATTTGAATTTTATCTCGCTTGATTTTTGATTTTTGGAATTGTGATAAGAGAGGCCGATTTGCTTTGCTTCAGAAATTCCTATTTTCCCACTCAAAGAACGCCTGCAGTCAGGAGATCACACGACAGTGTGGCATCCAATCAACCAATCTATCAATTGTGCTTTGTGGTATAGCATCCCATTCCTCCCTCATTGCATCCGATAATTCATTCTCAGTGTGAGGCCGTGTCTGCTCATTCTCTGAAAATCGCTTTCTAAGTCGTTGTTTGAAAATATGCCAAACATTCTCGATCGGATTAAGATCTGGGGAGTTGGCAGGAAACTGAAGCTTCCAGACCCTATAGGCAGAGGTAAGAGTCTTGTTCAAGCCACTCTTATGGTATGGGGCATTGTCTTCCACTACTCGAACCTGGTTGATTGGCTTATCAAGTGAGAATAGAAGAGGTATCAGATATTCGTCGTAGATTCCATTTGCGTACTGAGTGCCATCGAGTCCAAGCCTATCCCTTTTGGTCTTTCTTTCAGAGGGTTGACGTTTTCGCACGTGAATAAGTGGTGTTCATCGGTCATATGTAACTGCTGGCCAGCAGTTTACGCTGATTCTCCCTGAACAAAAGGTAGGAGCTAAATTTCTCTCCTGTAGTTCTTCCCCAGGCCGTATGCGTACCTTCCGACCAGGCTGATATGTGGAATACTCAACACGAGCTTCATCTAGCCACACTGATTTCCTCCAGCGCTCACTAGACCAATGGAGCCTTTTGCGACACCAGAATTTGCATCAAACCTTCTGCATAACATCAAGAAGAGGCTTCTTTCGTCGTATTTGGAGCTTGAATCCAAGCTGTTTTAGGACTTTGTTGAGAGTGGTATGCCCAATATTGAGGTCAGTTAGGGTATCAGTAATTTGCTTTAGGGAAGCTCTTGGATTGGCTTCAACGGTATCTACTACTCTTTGCTAAACCCCTTCGGTAATCTTTGTAGGACGTCCCGGACGTGGAGTATCAGCGACATGCCCCTGCTTTCTGTAGGGCTGAACCACCCCGGCAACTGTGGAGATCGGAGTATTTTTCATCTTCGCTATCTGTTTGTATCTCATCCCGAGATCGGATAGCAAGGCAATATCATGGTTTTTATCATACCGTTCTCTAACTGACTTTGATGTATTGGAATGATGCGGAGGAGCCATAATTGTTGATGAGTTTTACAATACTCGCTCCGTAAAATCTGGAGACAGGGTACATCATTGATGCCAAGACACCACCACAGATACCTGCGGGGTTACGAGAACTTTGCGGAAGCGAGTGTATAAGGTATTGGGTATTTGGTTTTATTGTTTCTTTCTGTTTCATATCATACATTATGTCACTAGGCATATGGGAGTTGGCACACCAGCAGGACATTGGCCTTAGGATAATGGAGAATCATGGGATATCAGGATAGGTTGAGATTGTTTGTGATCATTAGGAATCAGGTATTGTTAGTTGTTTGTGTTTCCCCAAAGTGCCTTGAGCTTTGGGAGTATTTTGTTGTTGTTAGTTAGACCAAGAGATATATCTCCTCGCCTGTCCTCAGCTAGAGAGAGAGCAACCATCTAGTTCACCATTCCTCCATCTTTCACCACTCCGCTTAGAGTCTATTGTGATCGCATTTTCGTTCACTTCGTCCCTTGTGCTTTCGCTTAGGCTTCATCAATTATGTCTTGTCTTCCATAAAATTATGAGCAGACTCATTACCAACTCCTAAAATCCCTACGGTACAATTGGTTGGATAGGGCAGAGCACTTCTAGTCCACTTACCCCTTCACCAGAAGAAAGGGCTATGTGCTACACTCGAGCACTCAAGTACTCCCCCCTTGTATTATTTCCAAATTATACGATAGTCATTCCTCCTCATCCGTAGGCATAATGCTTCCCCCAATCCCCGGTGACCCCCAAGAATCATGGATGCAGCGCCATGGCGGATACTCTTCAACAAGCAGCAATAAGTAATATATCGTGCCCTTACTCTAATTCCTCCTTCTACAGAGCACTCAAATCTAAACAATGTTCCACGTGGTCTACTGTATGTCTCATGCCTGTGCACTCACCGGTAACACGCTATGCATACCATTCTAGCGGCTAGAATTGTCTACAATTAATTATGGTACTTATGCTACCGTACTGGTACCCGCACGGCATTCGAGAGCACCCAGCAGCTACTATGGAGTAAGCCCGACTCTAATTCAATCACGTGATTTTATTCTACAAAGCTCGCTCCTACCATACCTAGATAAGAGAGAATGCTGGCTGTTAATGGTTCCATCTACCATCCTCACCCGGATCAGTTTTAGAAGCTTCTTTACTAAGAATTCAAGAAATGCCTCATTCTAATCTACCAAGCCCTCCCTAATATGTTAATTCCTACGTCTCCTGAGCCCTTTGACCCGCTTTCTTACATTTTCCCATGAAACGTATGTATCAGATAATACCGGTATGATACCAGTACTCAAGTATCATACTAGTACTAGTATCCATCAGTGAGGTCATCAATGGATGACCCCACCAGCCCACCTTGCTCAAACTTCGTCCACCTTACCTGAGCACTCGTACTTGCTCGGCTTACCCGTCCCTCAGCCTCACCTCGCCGGTGGATGGGTGGTGGGTGTAGGTGAGTGGCCATGTTGTCAGAGACCCCTCCCCGTCTTCTTTTCTTCCTTTCCTCATACCCCAACACCACAACAGCAACAACCACCATCACAACAAATCCCCACCTCATCGCCTCAACCTCTCTCTCTATAATACCCGTTAGTCCTTATTACTCCCCCATTTACTTCTAGCCAATCCTCCTACCCTAATAAACCAAACATGAGTTGGCAATGTGAGTACTGACCGTCCATCTGTAATGAAGAAAAAAGTGGGATGAGCAAATCTTTTGTTGTTCTTTTACTAACGCTCGTTCGAAAACCCCGCAGCCTATGTTGACCAGACGTAAGCAACACCATGAGGAAGCTTTCAGATAGATCTCTTATTTTGTCCGCTAACCCTCTCATAGCCTCGTGGGCTCTGGGAAACTTGATACAGCCGCAATCTTTAGCGCTGATGGGAAAAGTGTGTGGGCTAGTTCTGCTGGTTTCGTGGTTAGTAACTTCCCCTGCCAGATGATATACCCTTTACATTTTCCGGCCCCAACAATTCCAGATACCTCGTAGGAGGTCCGGAAGCCTTCGGTTTTTGCTATCTGGGGTTCAATCACCTAATGCCTTCTATTTATTTCCAACTAGATCAAGCCAGAAGAGATCGGGGCACTCGTTAAGGCATACGAGGAAGAAAAAAAGCTGCAAGAGCTCGCCGGCACGGGGTTTCACATTGGTGGCGTCAAGTACGTCACCATCCGGAGCGTGGACAGAAGCATCTACGGAAAACAGGTGAGCTTCTACCAACGAAGTGTCCTTCAACCAACAAGTCGCCTTTGTTGACAAACTATCCTCGCTCTAGGGTAAAACCGGCATCGTTTGTGTCAAAACAAAACAAGCCATCCTCGTTGCTCACTACGGCGAGGACGTCCAACCCGGACAGGCGGCAACCACCGTTGAGAAACTTGCCGACTACCTAATCGGCGTGGGGTACTGAATATCGTCCTAGGTTTTGTTTACGTGAATCATCGAAAGTTAGCGGGGGGTGGAGGGAGAGGGGATTGCTCTCTTGCACCTAAATTGAGGGTAGTGGAGCTCTGGTGTCCAGTTATCTAAAACCTATTTCTCAATCTCTTGCTTCGTTCATTTTGTCTTCAGGGCTGTTTCTGTTTGTCCTATCCTTTCTCTATACCGTCCAGCACCGCCCACAGCCCCTCGCACACAAATTGTGTCACCATCCGCGAGCGACCAGCCTTTGGGGCTTGATTAAACATTAAATTCCTCGCACATAAACCTAAACTTCAAACCAACCGCTCGGCAACATGATATAAATACTCTACTCATCGATATCCATGAACATGTCAAAACTACACAGCTTTGGTCATCCTGAACGAAAACCACCCCGTCCATAAACGCCAAAAGGGGAAAGGGGAAGCCAGTAACATCGGCTCCTTATACAGGTAGCTGTTGTGTAGCGCCTGAAGAAGAATTAACGCCAGCCTTCCATATCCAATGAGCAATAGACCTACCGGTGATCCTTCGTAATGGTCCCTCCAAATAGGGCCCGACCTAAAGCACACGTCAATATCTTGTTAGTCTAACAACTTCTAAACCTAAATTCCTCAAGACTACATGCTTACCACAGGCACGGACCCCAAAAACCCAATTATAATCCCAAAGAAATCGCCAAACAAGTTTAAGATGCCGTAAAGCTCAATGCAGAATCCAATCAGCGGGTATTTTGCCAATATCAAACCGACACCTAACAAGAAACATGCTGTCCCGCGGAACTTCTCCTTACGCGCGAAAAAGGATAATGTCTTTTTCGGACCCATGAACAGGGATATGCCGATAACAAAGAGGATCTATAAGAGATAATAAGGGTGAGTAAGGCAATTCATGGTTAGATTAGCTAGGTAGGCAAGAGGGGCTGACGTTTCCCATTGCCAACCTGTTTGGAAATGTTAGTATTAGATAGGGGGAAATAGCAGTAAGGAAATACTAACATCGCTCTGTCAAAGAACATCATGATGCCGAATAGGAAGAAAAATACTCCTGTAAAGTGACCTAGTTAGCTACAGTTTCTGAATAGGCATTCGAGCATCCTATCGGTCAAACCTCCAGCGCAAAACCCAGCCCCAAACTCTGCGGATCTGTTAGCAGACACTCGCACGCGCATAGGGCAAAAAGAACCGTACTTTGCACATCCGACAACCACATAACGAAGGCTTAAAGAGAGTGTGTAGTGTGAACCCTAAAGAGTATTGATGAAAAGCTGTTTCTAGCTGAGGTTGGGTAGACACAGTACTTAGGAGAGGGAAGAGAGAAAAAGGAGCTGTCAAAGAATTTACAGGG
>Ga0307510_10004559_pt1 | contig 16312 bp, 10 predicted proteins | sample 12_EM_MG_FD_207224 | JGI IMG/M metagenome (GOLD analysis project Ga0307510, IMG submission 207224) | Populus trichocarpa ectomycorrhiza microbial communities from riparian zone in the Pacific Northwest, United States - 12_EM | ecosystem: Host-associated > Plants > Roots > Unclassified | place...
TAGTGAAATCTTCATGGATAGAAAAAGATTGCATTCAATTTGATAATGATCGAGTGACATTACTTCTTCGGCCCGAACCAAGGAGTCCTTCGCCCTTGCGAACAGCTTGATGCACTATCCTTCTTCAACCTTTTAGCGAAATGCAAAAAAAGGAAGGAAAATCCATGGACCGACCACGTCGTCTCCACCCCGTATGAACTACGAGATCACCTAATGGACAGCTTCAACATCCAGGGGTCGCAGAGCGACTATAGAACCTTGTTCAATAAGTGCAACGCATTATCTGTCCGCTCTCAAGTTGGGTAGCAAGGGTCAGAGAAGGGCAATCACTCATTCTTAAAACCAACATTCTTAAGACCAAAAAGAGGCGGAAAGGGGGGCAAAGCTCCCTGTTTAGAAATCGTTTTTTTTTCTTTTCTTTTGTATTTTTTTTCTATTTGATTTCTTATTGTCTTTGTTCTGGCATTCAGATCTTTCATTTTTTTCTGTCAGTGAATAGTTTATCCAATCCATAGATCAAATTGAAGTGGAAAATTTATGAATAGTCCGATTATTGATTGGTGAATTTTTTACATTAAGATTATAGAGAGAGGGTTACTACATCTGTAGAGGCATACAAGTATTCGATTATCAATAGCCTACGAAGTGGTAATTCAAAGATCTTTAACCAATTGTGATTATGCACATCTGATCTTACTTGGTATTAAAATAGTTTATTGGCGGGCTAAGACTCGAGGCCCTAAGACTCATCATCCTGTTAGGTTAAGCTGCTTTGAAAGTAAGGGGCTAATAACTTCAATTATAACTAGGAGACAATTAGACTCGTCTTATATAGGCTATTGCAATTAACAAGTTAGAAGATATTGCTCCTGACTGGGTCTCAAGAAAATTTAGATTTGAAGCCTTCACATGAGAAAGAAGCCTAGCAAGCCTGATATTTCGAAACCTCTTATTTTGATCCTTATGACTACTCAGAAATCGCATAAGAGAAGCAAGGTAACTAAATTGCCCAAGCTTAGGACAATGAGCGTCCAGAGTAACTTGTAAAAGGGTAAAAACCAAAATTAGAAAGAATCGACTAAAAAGTTTGTTCCATAGGCTTTCATGAATGGGCTCATGACTTTCAGAGTCAAAATCATTCGAAAGAACATTCTTCACACTTCAAAGAAAAGACAGAGACAAGAAGTAAGATTGAAATTCAGTTTATGCAAGCAATGTCTTTTAGCCGAGCCTTGTAGTGGCATACTACTTCGCGTAATTCATGTAATTTTCCACTTTATCATTATCAAACTAGACCTTTGCTTTTGAACAGGGGTTTAAGGAGGAAAAGACTGGCCAAAAAGACATTCCTCTGCTTGCAAACGTTGGACCCCTTGGAATGATGGAAAACTGAGGAGCAGAGTATAGAGAGAATTCCATATTTGGCTTCCCATCAGACTATTCGGACCAATCAAAAGCGTTGCATAAGAGGGATGTGGGTTGGTGGGAAAAATCCAACTACATAGGACCAACATCTAACAGTATAAGCTTGGAGGTCCTGAGCTGAAAAGGTTGCCTTCTCTTGTATTCTCTTCACGATTTCAAGAAGACCAAGGCCATAGGCCCTGTACACAGGTAATAAATACAGGAAAGAGGACTGCATCTTATATCTTATATAAAGAAATAGAAGCACGAGGTCTGGTCCAAGGAAGCAGGACTTCATATTACTATTATAATTTGATTTAAGGTACCTAACGTAAATGGATTGTTATTAAGGTGTGATGATAATAGTTTAATGCATTTTTTATTTTATTTATTTGGAGAATAATTGAATGGTTGAAATGGTAAAATAGCTATACGGTAAATAGATGTAGTGTATAAAAAGGATATTGCGGCATGGTAAGCAATAAAAAGGATATAGTTTTGTAATTGAATGGTTGAAATGATAAGATTGGTTGCTTACTAAAAAATGCAATAATCTTCCAAGAGATTTAGACTATTGCCACTCCTACAAATCTCCATATCATTTGCTTTGAGACATGTTTAATACGTGTTAAATTTAAAATTATGGCATGGCATAAGCTTTTTGCGTGTGACAAGGCTATGCAATTAGAAAGTCAGTAAAGAACTAAAGTGAGAGTTTACAAAACTACAGTTAGAAGGGTTATGCTCTACGGTAGCAAGTGCTAAACAGTGAAGAAGCAAAACGTTCATAAAATAAAACGGGAATGATATAGATTTTGGTAGGAACAGAAAAAACAAAAAGAACAAATTGTCTAGACTGTATTTTACGTGGTTTCCATGACAAACTTGATTTTAAAGAATCAAGTTCTGCCTTGCGAGATTAATCATTCACAAACACAGTGATCATAGAGCAATAAATGTCATAAAATAAGGTGAACTGGTGGAGATCTAATGAAAGATCGGTGTGTAAGAAGCTGACAACCATGTCCAAATTAATATACTATGACTCAATCAATCATATTAAAAACTGTAATCAAAGTAAAGCAGCAACACAACAGTTTATACTTCAAAAGTGAAACTTGCTAAACGCTGTACGGACACAGGCAAAAATAACATGATACTTGAGTACTTACCTAAAAGCGAAAAGCATCTCGCTTCCAATCCAACTCCGTTGCTACTCTAAATATCTTCTGCAAGTGTTTCAAAATAAGAAAAGCAAATATCAAAAACAAAAACAAAAGGACAAAAATAAAAATAAAAGGATATACACCAGACGAAACAAAAAAAAAACAAAACCATTCTTCTTCGTTTAACTGCCGAAAAAATCTCATAATTAACGAAATGGGAGTTTGCAATGAGTGTAATGATGTCAAAAATTTAGGTTTTGCTTATTTTTCTTGAAGTTTCTCAGCAAACAAAAGGATCGACGCATTTTGTTGATCCGACACGATACATACCCAACGCATGCAACATTGAAAAGGCAAAAATAAGAACAAAATTGATAGTTCCTAAATCATTTAAACGACAACTTACTGTGAAGAAAGCAGCATTTGATCGTGAATATCAAGCTGACAAAAGGTTTAGAAAGAGCCAAGTGAATTGTGTGGATCAGAAGTGGATAAAACTCAGATCAGAAGAGAAATTAGGGAAAATCTCCGTGGGAAAATCGGAGCGAAACAAGAATTAGAAGCTTCAAGTAGATTAGAAGAGATCTGCTTCATTTAAGGAGACATGACAACTTGCGTTGAAGAAGATAGAGAGACGTGGGGGGGGGATGAAAATATCTGGAATATGAAAATATTTTAGAGCCAAGTAGTAGCAGAGGCAAGGCACCGTTTTTAAAGTGTTTTTTTTAAAATTAATTAATTAGTATTTTTTATATTTTTAGATAATTTTAATATATTTATTCAAAAATTAATTTTAAAAAATAAAATAATATTTTTTTAAGTAAAAACGAGAGGTCTAACCGGAGATGGCCCACTCAAGTGCTTTAGGGATGCCCCCGCCCAATCTATACACGTAATCAAATAATCCGGTGTACTTTTCGCTTAAAGAAAGAAAGAAGAACAAATTCAAATGTCTAGGAGGTTCAGATTCTCCTAAAATGGTTTTTATTCGTTTTGGGGACAGATGCCTTTTTACTGTGGGGAGCACATTGGTTTACTTCAATCGGCGACCAGTTATATCTTCACGGCGCGTTATGATCATGTGCGCTGCAAACCAGGTAGAAATGTAGAATCGCAGGTTTTAGATTTTTTTTTTATTATTATTTTTGTGTGTAAGGTGTTTGGGATGGTTTTTTTAACAAGTTTTTTTATTATTATTTTTAGATTATTTTTTTATATTTTTTATTATTTTGGTGTACCAGTGCTAATAATAAATTTTAAAAAATAAAAAATATATATTATTTAAATATCAGTCCTTTAGAAAAACATTCTCAATCAGTCACTAATCCTAAAAAAAAAAAAAACCTATGTTATTTGAGAGAGATTATAAAGTTTAAATGATGTGTCAATTGTCGGGAAATAAATAATTTGCTTTTTAATGACAACTTGAATGCAAAATACCATAAAATAAAGTATAAAATTTATATAAATAAAAATGAAATTGCATATACTAAAAAAAAAAAATACTCAACCATAAACAAAGACAAAAGTCCATTCACATAGTTTACATATCAGTATATATTTAACAAACATCATATTAATATTTATTTGATGAAATCTAATACAGCCATATGATAAGAAAAAATTTAAGAAATTACATATTTGAATAATATAATTAAATGTAAATACATTCAAATCAAGAAAAAATTGCATATCAAATCAATCCATAATTTTAAAATCCGGCCCGGCGGGTCGACCCGGGACCCAACCAACCCGGTGCTGGAACCGAGCCTGGTTAAAGAAAAAATAAAGGAAAGAAAAACCCGGTATGACCCGGTGACCCAGTCAAAAACCAGGTTGTCACCCGTTAACTTTTTTTTTACTAAAACGACGTCGTTTGTATTTTAAAAAAATTGTCTCGGGCGACCCGGTCAAAACCCGGAACCCGGACCTTAGACAAGGCCGGGTCTGGAAACTATGAATCAATCTACTAGCTTTTCCTTCTTATATGCAGCTTCGGTTAAAACCTGAAATCCAATCCTTGAAGTTGGTTTGAAATCTATGAATCAATCTACTAGCTTTTCCTTATTGTATTCAGCTTTGAAATGGAGGCTAGTACGTTTCCGCTAAATCCTGCAATGTGACTTGAACCCAGAAAAATAGCAGAGAATTTCATTTTAAAACCGTGATTCTAAATAACGAATGTGTTTTCAATGCGTCATTCTTCTAAAATTTTATACCAACGGTGTTATTTTTCAAAAAAAAATCCAATTTTTCTATTCTCTTTTTTGAAGGTATAAAGAAAAGAAAGGCACTCTTTCTGTCACAAACATGTGTCCAGTAGAAGACTATGGTTCTATTGTTGTTCGTCCTTGATTCTTGCATTTTGGAGTTTTTTTTTTTACTCTGATATGGTAAAAAAATAATAAAATAATATAGTGTGAAAAATATTTAAAGAAATTGCACAATATAATATCTGCGATTCATTAGTACCAAGTATCATCATCACGTGAATTTGTTTTTTAATATTTATTCGTGTTTTCTATTCTAGTTGTCCATTTCTTTTAAATAATAATAAAATATAATCTTAAATTTTTTATTCAAATGATATAGTATTATAAATTTGAATGCATATTGAAGAAGAAGAGATAATTATATTTGTAAATTATATCTAAAAATCAAAATCTAATAAATAAAAATATTCATATGGATGAAAACAAGAAAAAATCAATAAAAAAGGTTCTGGTTGTTTTATGACCTGTCACCCAAATTAGGATTCAAGAAGAGAGAGTGGGGAGAGAAATGAAAAAAAAACAAATATACAGAGCGACTGACAAATAGTGTTCTGACAGCAAGATATGTGCGGGATTTTTAAATTTTGTTTTTAAAAAAAGAAAGGAACACATACGTGTAAAAGTCCCTCGTTAAAAGAAGCAGACTTTTCTTTCTTTAAAGAAAGCACAGCATAAAGCATTATTAGGTCGTGTCAAAAAGAGATTGGTAAGATGGTTAGTTTTCTCGACCTACCAGCTTCGATCACTCAAAATCTGTGTCGGCAAGGAAGCAACATCCTTCATGCCAACCACGTCCAGGTATCGGCATGGAAAGAACAGTGCATGGTGGATGAATCGCGAAGCCCTGCTGACTGCTGTGCTGGCTCTACTTTATGTAAAGTTGAACATGTATCAAACGATGTGTTGCGTAGACTCGCGTGATCAGCTACATGTGCACACCTTCTTCTCTCTCTTTTTTCTCTTTTTCTTTCTTTTGTCAACGATGATGATTGGCTTGCAGATTAATGCTATTTCAGTGGTGGCTACTTCAAAATCTGTTGGAAATTTTGTTCCAAATTATGGTTAATAAACACTTTTTTAGTAATTAAAATTAAAAGTTGGATTTAATCCTTTTTTTCATCCAAACTCTTTTTGAGTTTATTTTTCAATAAAAAACTTTTTAATATGAAACAATGAATAAAATATTAATCTCAAAATATTCTTAGCTGATATGTTTTGGAAAATCTAAAATACTCTTTCTTACATAAAAAATAACAATATTTTCTGATAGTTTATACAATAGGAATATGAAAAGTTAAATTTAGATTTCAAGGTATCAAAATTTTTTAAGGAGAAATAATCTAAGTAAAGTGAGTTTAAGCTACACGTGATTTTATGTTGTTATGATGCATGTTAAAACGATACTATATTGAATTAAAACTATCAAAAACATCATTAATATTACTTTGCATAGATATAATCTTTTTTTTGTTAATTTGTTTAGCTTTTTATAGTTGGTAAACAAATTTATTTTATTTATTTCATATTTTCTTTTGAGAAGCCAAAATTTTTATTTATAAATTTTTTGGCTATTTTCCATATAGAAATAATCATAACTGCAACACAAGATGTGGTAGTCCTGACCAATGTTGCTTTGACAAATTCTATTTGATAGGGAAGATTCCACCATCACCATTTTTGGTGCATGGAGAGTGACATAAAAAGTTTGATGGATTGAACTTCAAGAGGTGGTGGCAAAATATGTTGTTTTATCTGACCACCTTGAATTTCGTAAGATTCTTGACCAAAAAAACGACAAAGTTATTATATAATAAATTTAATCATACCATTGTTGTAGTTGTTGATGAATGGGATCATAACGATTTCATATGCAAGCATTATATATCTTGAATAGATTGGGTCATACATTATATGATGTTTATATTTGAATCAATAGTTTAAAGGCATTATGCAAAACTTTGGACAAAAAATATAGGGTTTAAGATGTTGGCATGAAAAGGTTCATAGTCAGTAAATTTTTGGATTCCAAGATGGTCGATTCAAGGGCCATTACAAGTCAGGTTTAAAAGTTTTAACTCATCTTACAAGGTATTCATGTTAAAGGTATTATTTTAAATGAATCCTTTCAAGTGATTGTAATTATCAAAAAGTTTCCACCATCTTTGAAAACTTTAAGAATTACCTTAAACATAAGCACAAGAAAATAGAAGTTGAAGATCTCATCTTGAGGCTAATGTTAGAAGAGGATAATAAATTATATATAAAAAAAATAGCCAACTCTTCTAGTATGACCTTTAAAAGCAAACATAATAGAACAAATAAGAAAGTCCTATAACAACAACAACAACAACAATAAAGCTTATATAAAGAGGAAAAGAATTGCCAATAAGTTTAATAGAAAATGCTTTATCTACAGCAAGACTAAACACTTAGCTAAAAATTGTAGAAATAGAGCTAAACAAGGAAATCTTAAAAAGGGAAAGACTATTCAAGCTAATATCACTGAGGTTGATCACCTCAAAATAAGTTTTGGAATAAGTTTATTTGTCATCGCTTTAAAAATGAACCTAATCAATAATCCTCAAGCAGTGGTAGGTTTATTCTAATATAACAAGACATATATACTCTGAAAATATGATATTTTCCACTTATAAAGAAGTGAATGGAGAACACTTATACGTGGAGAATTCATCAATCTCCAAGGTATTAAGTGTTGGGAAGGTTATGCTGAAGAAGACTTCTAGAAAGCTTTTCACCCTCATAATATGCTTCATGTTAGTAACATTAATGTCTAACTCATTGTTGAGCAAAAAATATTTTAAAATGGTATTTAAGAGTGACAAATTTATACTCTCCAAAGATAAAATATTTTTAAGAAAGTGGTATCACAATAATAGCCTCTTAAAAATAAATGTAATGATCGTTATAATCAATGATGATGATGATGATACCTCTTTTTCTCACTTGTTTGAGTTTTATGATATGTGACATGATAGGTTAGGACATGTGAATTATAATTTTATGCAAAAGTTAATTAACCTTGAATTATTACTAAGTATCATTTTTGAGAAAAATCATAAATTTTTGGTTTGTATATAATCAAAATTCACAAAACCTTCTTTTCAAATAATTGAAAGAATTAGTGAAACTCTAGATTTAATTCACTCAAAAGTTTATGATTTATAGTTTATGAAAACTAGCGGTGGAAAAATATTATATTACTTTTGTAGATGATTGCACAAGATATTGTTATACCTATTTGCTTAGAAGTAAAGATGATGATCTTAAAATATTTAAATAAATACTTAAATATTACAAGAAATAAGTTGAAAATAAACATAATAAAAAGATAAAGGTAATAAAAAGCGATAAATGTGAATAATACGATGCACCTTTTGGTGAGTTTTGTTTCTAAAATAGTATTATTCATCAAACCACCACTCCTTAAAAATCAACTTAATAAAAAGATAAAAGTAATGAAAAGCAATAAATATGGAGAGCATGAAGCATCCTTTGATGAATTTTGTTTTCACAATAATATTATCCACCAAACTACCACTCTACCTCAATAAAATGGCATTGCAGAATGCAAAAACCAAACTTTTAAAAGAAACAATGAATTCTGTATTGATAAATTTGAGAGCACCTCATAAATTACAGGGGGAAGCAGTTCTGATATCCAATTATACAATTAATAAAGTATTCCGTAAAAAGATTAAAAAAAAATACCATATGAGCTATGAAAATGTTAAAAACTTTCCTATAAATACTTCAAAGTGTGGGGGGTGTCTTGTGAAGATTGTAGTATTTGATCCCAAAAAGGTCAAGATATGACCTAAAATCATGTATTGTGTTTTTATCAAATATACTTACAATAGTAGTGCATATCGATTTCTTGATCACAAGTCAAGTATTAAGAATATTTATCCTAATACTATTATTAAATTAAAGAATGTTGTATTATGTGAAGATGTATTTCTATTTAAGAAAGCACAAGAAAGTCGTTCACCTAAGAGAATAATTAAAGTTAGCTAAGGTTATCATCATTAATTAGAAGATGATGAAGTTAAGCCTAGAAGGACTAAAATGACAAAATGACCAAAACATACGGTCTTGATTTTCTAACATACTTCTTAAAAAATAAACCTCTGAGCTATTCCAAGACAATGTCATGTCCCGAAGCATCCTATTGGAAGGAGGCAAACAATATAGAAATTGAATCCATTATGAATAATCATATATAAGGAGCAGTTGATCTTCCATCTAGAAGTAAACCATTATGATATAAGTGGATTTTCAAAATGAAGATAAAAGTTGTTGGAACTATTGACAAATACAATACAAGATTTGTTATTAAAAGATTCAAACAACAAGAATATATAGACTATTTTGACATATATTTTTCTATGCCAAGAATAACTTTTATATGAATGTTAATATCCACCACATCTATTAACAAGCTTGAAATATATTAAATAGATATAAAAATAACTTTCTTAAATGGTGACCTTATGAAGAGATTTACATGGAACAACCCGAAAAGTATTTTTCTAATGGAAAAAAAACCCTTCGAGTTGTTCCATGTAAAACTCTTCATCAAGGTCAAGTCTGTAAGCTTGTCAAATCATTATATGATTTGAAATAAATACCTAAATAATTTTATTAAAAATTTGTCAAAGTCATGTTGTTAAATGATTTCAAAATCAACGAAGTTGATAAATGTGTTTATGTAAAAAATATAGATGCAAGTGATGTCTTTATAGGTATGTATGTGGATGATATGCACATTTTAAACAATAATGATCACGTGATTAAGTTTATTAAGAAAATATTAACTAATAAGTTTGATATTACAAACTTGGGTATCAGAAATATCATATTAGGAATAAAAACTACCATGACATCTAATTAATTGATATTATCCCAATCTTATTATATTGAAAAAATTCTCAATAAATTTTCTAAAGGTAATAATAGCACTGTGAAAACATCAATTGATATAAGTGTATATACGTCTAAAAATAAAGGTAAGAGAATAAACTAATTGAAATATTCTTGAATAATTAGTAATAGTTTGATATGTTATGAACTATACTAAACCAAATATTACATACCTAGTTAGCAAACTGAGTAAATTTACCAGTAATTCAAATATGGATAATTGAAAAGTAATAAATAGGATTCTTAAATATTTTAGGTATATTTTGGATTATGGATTACACTATTCTAATTACTCGAGAGTATTGAAAGAGTATAATGATACTAATTGGATATTTGACACTAAGGATATAAATTCACTAGTGGATAGGTCTTTACATTCAATGGATCAACTATATCATGGAAATTCTTTAAGCAAGTATGTGATGCGAACTTGGATGTGATGCGAACTTCGTGATCATATGGTAACGCAATCCATAATTAAGATTGAGATTTGATCATGGAAAGCTGAAAGAGGTCTGATAGGAATGTGACACAATAAAAACTTGTCTTAAGGCACCAACACTATTGGAATGAAGTTGAATGGCACCACAAAGCCAGTTAATCTTTGATAAATCAGATTCAGTTCATCTAAGAACCAAAGAATACAAGAATCTCTCTCATACGTTAAACTAAAAAGTTTAGAAGAATAATTCATCAAAAGTTATGAAATTTAGACTTTACATGTGTTTAAATAGTTTTGAGAAATTAACCAAAATGGATCTATCTTGTGGGTTGAATTGACCCACTTATAAAAATTGACCCAATACCTTTACTAGTAAGCCCAAACCCTAATCCAATCAAGCTTTAGATCTTAGATGAAAACCAAAGTATTAATTAAGCTCAAATATAGAAATAATAATGAAAACTACTTGTCTGGACAATAGCTTGTTGATGTTGCATATAATAGAAAGAAAAAACAAGATCAAATATCTTAATTCACTAACTTAAATAACTCTTAGCCGAGATCCACCTTCATAGATACTCTAGAATTGCTTTGCCAACTTTTAAAGTCCTTTAGATAATAGAAAATTACTCTCCTGGACATCATTTTATCGAGTTCCTTCTAGGAAGCAAAATTATCTATGAAAAGGTTGCACCAGTTGAGCAAGTTGTGCTATTGGTTGTGTTATGTGTAATGGAATATCTATTAGCTACTTCTGAGTGGCTAGAATAGCTTTAGTGAATGCTCTCATATGTTGAGCAAGGAGATCTAGGAGCTGAAGATTTTTGTATTTTTTATTATAAAATAAAATAAAAAATTAATGTAATCCATTGGAGTTTATAACCCGAGTCACAGGTTTAGCTAGCATATTTATTTTTTTCTTTGGATTTGCCTAATCAACAAGAAAACTTCCAAACAATTTAATTTAAAACTTATGTTAAGCAAAGAGTCAAATTAAGAATTTGCAAGTTTGAATTGATATACCAAATTTAATAATAATACCAAAAAAATTTCTATAGTCTATATACTATATTTTCATGTTAAAAAAATTTAATCCGGAGAAAAACCTAATCATTTTTCTATATATAATTCCTTATCCGGAAGATATTATTAAAAATATTAGAAAATGAAAATGTACTCTCCGCGTACATTGGAAGTAACAAAACATCACACACATGCATCCACGTTGCCTGAAAGTCAGTAAAAAATAAAAATAAAACGTATGCTAATACTGTTCAGTTTTCCACCATCTTCGTTTGCCAATGCAGAGAGTGTTTGAGAGTGTGGTAACGGTTGCTTTTCAAATTGCTTTTTATGTAGAAATACATCAAAATAATATATATATTTTTATTTTTTTTTAATTTTTTTTGATATCGGCATATCAAAACAATCTAAAAACATAAAAAATTAAATTTAAACTAAAATAAATTTAAAATTTCATCTAACACCATTTATACCGTATTTCCAACCAATAACATGTTCTCCCGCTTCGTTTTGAGAATAGCTAGAGCCACATCTACTCGTTGTTGACACGCTTAATTAAGAAAGGCCATCTAGGTGGTGGCCCAGTGGTAAAAGCTTGGGACCAAGAGGTTTGCTCCCTTTGTGGTCTCAGGTTCGAGCCCTGTAGTTGCTCATATGATGGCCACTGGAGGCTTACATGGTCGTTAACTTTAGGGCCCGTGGGATTAGTAGAGGTGCGCGCAAGCTGGCCCGGACACCCACGTTAAACTAAAAAAAAAAAAAAAAAAGGCTTGACATGTCTTGAATGCATGGACGACTTATCAAGTATTCAAGTCAATTCGAAAAAAATAAAATAATATCAGTGACAGTGAACGACATGCCGTGACTGTGAGGAGGGGAAGTGCCTAAATTTTTGCTGCAATTTAATTTTTCTTAATTTGCTTCAATAATAATGTAGACATGAAAAAGAGCACCGCTGTATATAGAAGAAATGTAAAGACACACATTAATGCTGAAAACTTGGGAAACTTGCGCGTTCGTTGAGAATTAAAAAACTTGAGACTACCATGAGAGCTAGAATGTTGGACACCCATCAACCGAGATACCCTTTGCGGTGGGGCAAGTTGCTAGTGAACAGTGCTCCGGAAAAACATCAGGATCAGAACCCCACCAGTACAAGTTCTTATTTTCGAGCCCTACCGTCACATAAATAAGAACTGCCATGAAGGCAACACCTGCATCAAGAGCTGCTGATAGAACATAGTTATATCTCTGCCACCAGGCCTTTCTGTACCTGAAAATGAAAAAATTGAAGATTGTTCCAACTAAAATCCATGAGTTGTAGTTTATTGCTGTTGCTGGTGGCATAGACGCTGTTGCTCCCAGGAGCACTGGTAGATTAATAAGTGGTATCCAAGATTGCCCAGGGAATGCCTTGTGGAGTAGCCATACAATAAAGGGTCCCAACAGTCCTCCCAAGAAGAACCAGTTGAGGGCCGCGTATTCTCCGAGGGAGCCAAAGATTCTCCTAGGTCCAACCAAACCCCAGATGACAGATGCGTCGAAGAACACACGGTCACTAGGGCAAGTCCAAGGACTATTTGCTGCAAGGAGGTTATCTTGGCATATATGTTCAACACTATTCAGAAGCCACCATGCCACCCCAAGGTTGATTGTTCCAGCTATGATGGTTCCAATGAACTGATGCAATTAAAATTAAGCCCTTATCAGGTATAATTAGCAAGCAGAAACATTCAAGCACCCACGCACACAAGATACAAAATGAATAGAAGATGCATGGGATCATTGTTAATTATGTCCCCAGTGAAAGTGATTACCTGAACCAGGAACATGGACCTTGGAGGAATCTTCATATAATGTCCTAGCTTGAAGTCACTAAGAAAGGAAATTGCCTGAGCCATGCTCATATAGCCATAGGTTTTAAAGCAAACATTGGCTATAGGTCTCCCAGGATATATGATTCCCATTGCATACTCAGTAATGATATTCAGCCCTGGTGTCTGCAAAAAACAATTGTCAATACTAGGTGCAAGTTCTGGTTCTCGTGACATTTACACAGTAAACAGACCCCGATCTACTATTGATCTGCTTGATCAAAGAAATATCTTCCTCAATGCTTATATATTATTGATTTGACTTAACAGGTTATGGAGCTATGGGAGTTGAATTTTCAGATTACCTGATTTGTGGTGGCAGTAATAATGCTGATAGGAAGGGAGAATATGAAGGCAAGGGCAGCTGCGAACAGAAGTCCCCAAAATGGCATTTGAACTTCCTTTTTCAAGAAGATGCAGAGGAAAAGGGCGACTAGTAATGTCATGGCTAGAAGCCCATGAAACCACCAGGAAGGTATGTCCTTGTAGTTCTTCATTAGTCTTGTGTGAATATCCTCCTTTCCCTTATAAGAGGCCCGGTAACGATCATAAATTTCCCTGTGCTAGTGTTGAAGTAAATTAAACACGTATCCATAATATGTAAGAATCAGAGAAAAGCCTTAACAAGTTTTAACTACTTGAAAAGGCCTCTATGCTCGCTTAATAATCCAAATCATGTCTTAATTTAAACGAAACTTGGATTCAAAAAGTCATTCAATTTTTTTTTCTTCCCAATTATTCAACAAGGAAATAAAATAATAAACCTAAGCAGTTCCGTAGAGGATGAGCAAAGAATGAGCAAAAGCTTACCTTCCATAGAACAAAGCCACGTGAGAAAGAGTGGCTGCAATAGTGGCAAATCCAAATCCATAGGTGAGAGCGAAGAATGTACTCAAATGAACCCTCCCATGCTTATCATACTGTGCCAAATCTAACTCGAACTTGTCGTTAACAACCTCAGTAATGTTGTACGATGCACCTCGTGCATCGAACAGGTGCGATGAAAAAATGGGAAATGTCTTGGCATCGTATACATTCAGTCCCCAGTATGATATTGGAATTACGACGTACATTATCAGTGCATACCCTACGAAGACATTTACAATAGCGAAGAAGGGAGTAAGCAGAGGGCTATACAAGTACGAAGCTACTGTTGACCAGTCCAATGTCAAGGCTCCGATTCCTAGACCTCTCATGCCAGACCCTATCTGTTGGGCAGTGACTGAATGTGGAAAAGCATAGCAAATCCAAGCAATGCTTTGTAATGTTTGGAAGAGGTACCCTGGCAACAAGTACCAGAGAAAGCTACATGTCATTGCAATGACAAAGAATTTCACTCGTGAGATACGGTGCTCGTTTTTGTCTTCCTTTTCATGCAATGTCCTGCAATTCCCATAAATGTATCCCTTTTAAGTTTGTGATTGTACTAACAACCTTGTAAACAAAATTATAATGGAAGCTAACTCAGACTATTTTGGTTAACTTGGTCAGGTAGTTTTTCAGAATAAAGACTAAATGATAGATAATATGCTTCTTTTACAGTCGAAAAGAAAAATGCAATCAAGCAAGTAGTAATTTTGTTGGAGGTAATAAGGCTGCCATGGCAACAAAATCAGCTGCTTCATTTCTTTGCAGCACAGTCAACATATCTAACTGGCATATCTGCCATCACTGACCGTATTTCCCAAGAGTAAAATTCACGGACAGACAGGGTGATCTATAAAAGAGAGAGAAAGACAATATTACTGCTGGCTTTTCGAGGGGAGCTGACGACATATATTAGGACAAATATTGAGACGGCAAAAAATCACATGTGAGCACTGCAGTAACTTTATTTGTTGCAACGATGATGTAACAATTATTGCTAGCTGGTATTTCTTTGTATTCAATCCAAAACTAGGAACAACTGTTAATTGTAAGCAGGAATAGTCCACAGGTTGCAGAATCAAGCTAATAAGAAGACGGCAAACCTGAAAAGAGAGATTTGAACAAGAGTACTAGGCCACCACATATGAGCTGGTTCCACCACGTATTTCCTCAATAGCCCAGCCCAACCATACCCTAAAACCTGCACAATTACATCATCGCTTGTCGGTTTGTTAGCTGCTCGAGATTAGCAAAACTCAAAAGCTAGCTAGAATTAAATTAGTTATAGAAAGGAAGGAATGACAAGAAGAAAGAACTAACAGTACCTTTTGCAATAGCATTTTCATATTTTGTCTAAAGGCATTATAAAAGAAAAAACTAAATCAGGAATATATATATATATATATATATATATATATATATATATATATATATAGAGAGAGAGAGAGAGAGAGAGAGAGAGAGAGAGAGAGAGATGTGACGAGTACCTGTGTGGTGATGATGAGAACCCAAGCAGAGAAAAAGGAGATGTTCCTTCCGTAAAACGCCTTGGACTTGATAATGTTAACAATACCGACAGCATAAGCTGAACCAGACCCAAAAGCACTACCAGCATTAGCAAATATCGAAATCAAAACATGCTCTTTCATGTTAAACGGCCCAGGGTTAAAAGAGAACTCTCTACTCCCAAAACCAAGAATGTTAAACTTGGTTTTAGGCAGCACAGTAGCTAAAAACCGTCCGATGGGGAGAGTTGCCACCTGGACGGTAATCTGGGTGATGATGAGAGGCTCAGTTCGATAAGCGAAGAATTGGTTCAAGAAAGAAAGGAGACAGCAAGAGAGAATGCCCAAGAACCACATCCTGAAAGTCCATACTGGGAGAGACGGGTCATCCGTGTTGGGTACTGTTAAACGGACTTGTTCTATTGGAGAGAGCTCTTCTTCGTCTATGTCAAGGTCTTTGCTTGGCGGTGCCTCTACCTCTACAGTTCCCATTGAGTGTGAGACAGAGATTGAGAGCTGAGGAGTGGTGTTGTTGGGTTTTGAATTTTGGAATGTTATAGGACAAACACCCATATACAGTATTGATATATAATGCAGATAATATATAGAAAATGGTGCTCTGACAGAGATGGAGACTGGAAGAGTGGCTCCTAATTATTCATCACTCTGTCTCTTTGTGTATGTATAGCTATTTACTTCAGTGCCCCCCGATTATGCTGATAATTCCCCCCTCCCCAGCTCTTTTTTTTTCCTTTTCTTTTCTAACATTTCACTCTATTGAAGAGTCGGGTAACGTAAATATTGTAAATATTATAAA
>Ga0307510_10004560_pt1 | contig 16311 bp, 13 predicted proteins | sample 12_EM_MG_FD_207224 | JGI IMG/M metagenome (GOLD analysis project Ga0307510, IMG submission 207224) | Populus trichocarpa ectomycorrhiza microbial communities from riparian zone in the Pacific Northwest, United States - 12_EM | ecosystem: Host-associated > Plants > Roots > Unclassified | place...
ATGTTACTATTCTTGATACTACTATTTCATTTGCTGACAACTAAGTCTCGCACAGGCTGTTCTGCTCGGGTTTGGCATTGGCGCCTTCGTACGTGTGCACCGTGACAACATCTTACACAGAAGTTGACCTGCACTTGAACCATACCTAATCCCTTTGATAGATTACAAATGCAGTTTTTCTCGGCTCTCCGCCTCCCTTTGGGTACGGATTTTCTCAATATGCTATTGCTGGAGCGTACGGAACGCCAATGGTAGAAATTGATTAATATATTGATTTCTTGCTCTACTTAGTCTACTTTATGACTCATGAGGATTATCCATGCAGGTTGGGATCATCATCGGTGAGGTGATTGGCCACTTCGCAAATGATGCGATTATGCGTATCACCACAAGACGTAACCACGGCGTTTTCGAGGCGGAAAGCCGATTATGGTAGGTACACCTGGCGTGTTCCATCGGAATGTGTTAAAATGGTTTGATGGTGGGTCTGCACACTTGTAGGGCCTGCTACATAGGTACACCGCTGTACATCTGCGGATTCGTCGTTCTTGGCGCAACACTTCAGAAACATCTTTCTGTTGGAGCACTTGTGATGGGATGGGGTATAGCCCTTGTTGCGATGATAGTGAATACGGTAGCGATCTGTACGTTCCTACATTCTCGTCTCACCCGTAAAGATTTAACGGCCATTCACCTTAGATGCATATGCGAACGACTGTTTCCCAAAACACCAAGGCGAAATCAGCGCGCTGTTGAACCTCGCCCGTGTGTTAGGTGGCTTCAGTGTCCCATATTTTCAAGTGCCATGGGCAGAAAAGCACGGAGCGTTGCAAACCCTCGGCTGTGAGGCTGCGTATGTCCATCAGTTTCCCCGAGAATGCAAGTTATCTGATGCCTATTCGTGCCCATGATTTCCTAGCATCGTCGCGGGATTTTTTGTTTTCATTATCCCAACGCTCCAGCTCACTGGGAGGATGCTAAGGGTGCGTGACTACCATTCTTTGATTTTCTTTCATATGCAATTCAAGCTGCTCCATCAGGGACGCTTCTCATGTTAGAAATTTATATTCGTTGCAAAGGCATCTCCCCCATATCAGGGTTAAATCCATATTTCCTTCTCAATACAACAACGACCGGCCGCAGAACCGATTCTCGGTATATATGTTACTTCCTATCTTGCACTGCTAAGTAGCCGTTTCGTAGCTCAGGACGGATGTATTGGTATGAAGTCGCAATTGATCAGCGATCATACCTGGTTCTGGCGACAGTCCCGTATCGAAAGCAATCATTCTCGTATACACCTCTGTGATATAAGGAGACACAATTCGTTGGTTGATCTAACGATGTCCCATTTGCAGACCTCAAGAGCCTACCCTAAATGAGGGAAATCGCTTTCGCATCAGAGTGGCATTCCCACTGCTGGACCAGTCACTTTGCAAACCCTGTACGCACTTATTATATGGTGCGGGAAGCAGATTTAGGGAACCAAAAAATGTAAGGAATGTATGCTATGGCCGACGCCATGAAAGTGTCAGGTACACTAGGGACCATGAACTTCTGCTCACTGGAGGGGTTGTAATAACCGAGAACGCGCGAAGGCAAACTTGAACGGTCGTGAGGATAGACCTAAGGCGGGGGTCGTGAAACCATGGCGAGAGAAAGCGCAAGCGAGAGCGAGAGCATTGGCACACTCCCACACATGATTTCCTGGCATCGTTGCGGGATTGTTCGTCCTTATTGTACCCACGCCCCAAATCACTGGGAGTATGCTGAGGGTGCGCGGTTCTCATTGCCGTATTTTAATTTTATCTGGCTATCCAGCAAGCTATTCAGACTATTTGATCAGGAACGCGGCATTTGGTGTAACAATGGTGTTAGGAGTGGACATCGATGGAGAGATCAGCTGCATGCATGCAGCTCACCGGCCGTCACATTTACTTTACATGGAAGGACGCAGAACGTCGGGAGGACGTCCCGCTGTACGAAGACAGAGAAAGCGCTGTAAGGTAACTTACCACAGTGGTGCCAGTGGGCATGCGCTGTGGAACTTCGACCACGTGACGTCCTCCACACCACCCGAGCCAGCCACGTTTGACACGCCCAGCCTCTCCCCCTCTCCGCCCCGCCCTCCTTGCCTTTGACCCTCAATCCTCCACCCTCCTTGTCACACAATCAACATCTTTCCCTATCAAGGACAAGACCCGCCCCTTGTCGCGCCCTCATCTTTATGGCTGGAGGTTCGTGGATCACTCAAAACCGTCGGCCGACGTCACAACCACGTGCAGCATCAAAAAGCCCACTGCACTGATCCACGTAACAGGCGTTACGGACCGTGCCTGTGTTGGAAGGATCTTTGCTGTATATAGATGCATCCGAGTTACCTTTTCGTACGTTTCCGATCTTACTTTACTTGTTCACTTTCCCATCAAGTATCTCTACACCATTCCTCGCCATCTTCATTCACGCGCTCGACGTCGCGCACCTTACAATGAATCAGTAAAACTTCCAAGCTTTCGAAGACCGCTTTTTATCCTTACGACGCCACGCGGCCTGTCGCCGTCGCCAGCAGGATCACCTTAGATGTTCGTCCTCCTACTTTCCCTTCTTACTCACCTCTACACGTAGAGTACTTGTCCTCAATATGCGTATAAATACCCCCGCGACTGGCTTCGTCAAGAGCCAGGCAACCGCGGCCCCACTACCTCTTCTCTGATATTTTGTGTGCTTTCGTTCGACCGTCCGACGACCTCGCGAGGGCCTGCTGTGCCGCAGCCATCTTTCTGATCTTCGCCTTTCCGTGTTCGTACTTGCCATTCTCATCGCTTCATCCACCGCCTCCGCCTCGCCAACTTCGACCACTTTCGCCTTGCCCATCCTCGACCGCTTTCGCCTCGCCAACGCCGACCATCTCAGTCTCGCCGACGCCTCAAGACAGTCGCTAGCCTCGGCACCACACACACACCGACATCTTCGCTTCGCCAGTTAGACCTTCTTGCGCGTTCTCGATCCTTCGGGAACGCGGCCTTCCTCTCATCTTCCTCAAGAACACTTTTCGAACTCACTTGCTTGGTCACTACGACTTAGCTCCTCAAAGCGCTCTGGAGCCTTCGTTTCTCAGAACCCAATGTATGATTGAATCATTCCCTGCAGCATGGCCTGAACCTGGTGAGTGTTTCTCTCCCTGATGTTGCGATTGCCCGCGATGTGTTCCCGGCTCACAAAATCATGTTTTATTTTTACTTCGGCTGCAGATCCACGGGAGCACATCTCCGTCGGCTGCGTTGACCTTAGTTTGATGCCTGAAAGTTGAGTGAGTGCGCTTTATAATCGTTTTTTTGGAGTGGGCGGAGGTCCAACGGTACTTTTCCCTGGCATCTTGCAATTTGCTGTACGATAGGATGTCGCTGGTTACAGGCTGAAGGTACGCCATTGTGTCTCACCTATCTGTGAGTTCGAAAGATAGAGAAAAAGAGGGGGAAAGAGGGTCGCAGTTGCCTGTGTGAATGGTCGGGTACACCCGATGGCCTTTTCACAGGGCTGCGGCGGGGTTCATATAGCACGGCTGGCAGCTACTTACTGTCTAGACTATTTGCCCTTAACCAGGAAAATGGGTTCTGAAATCGAGCGCGCGACAACGATCATGGTGAGGGGTAACACAGGAAATGGAGAGGCGGCAATGCGTCCCAGTGCAGAATGGATACGCGCTCGCTGTCCTGTGGTGTCGGTCATGTCGGCGAGGCGGTCGAGAGCGGACGAGGTGGAAAGCGAGGTTCTGAGGGCGTTCCGAGCTCGGCGCGCGCAAGTACCTCACAACATGATAAGAACAATTCAGTGCGAGGTTCGAAGAAAGATGTAAGGAAACCACATACAGTACCGCCGCACATGTGCCACATGGCCGATTGCATCCAACTTGTGTGAAACTACAGTACTGTAGGACTGTAGCAAATTGGGCGCGCGGAGCGGATTGACCAGTTACGCTCTTTAACTAAGTTACCATCACTACCATTTGGCGTGTTTCAGCGCGCATGAATCGTTCCTTGGCGAATTTCAGATCATGGACCTACAGTAGTAGCCATCCATCGTAGGTGGCTGGTTTTGTACCCTCAGTTTCTGTATCTGACCCGCACGCGTTCTGAGGTGAGTATTGTACTCCAAATATACCACATAGTTCCCGTGTTTACCCACGCGTTCTGAGGCCCTACACGGTGCTTGGCACTCAATTCTTAGCTTTCACGCTTTCCACAGGAACCACGCGATGTTACATCTACCCATCGAATTATCACTTTCAGTGCTTTCTTATCTTCCACTCCCAACACTCTGTTCCTTACCCACATTGTCTCGTCAATGGTTCAATCTCTTTTCCGCAAATCAGTCGACCATCTTCCACAATGCTGCCGTCCTTCATGGGTACATACAGTCCGAAATCATATCGCTCGATGATGCCCTCTCTGCGTACAAAGGTAGTCCTTGGGATGGAACAGCTGATTGGAAGGACTTTTGTAAGTGTTCCGACCACGTTTTCCATGAACTCTGGCGCCTGGTCTCAGTCTCCCGGGACACGCCTCTAATCTCCGTAGGCCGCAGGTGTTTTCAACTTTGCACAAACTGGGAGGGAAATGGGCGCGTCGTTCCCCGCTTGGTGACCCCGCCAGGCAGCGACGTCCATCGCATCAAAGTCGATGAAAAGGCTGGCATATGCATCACAACTCGCATATTAGGTGGGCTCGCCGTGACCCATCTCTTCTCTGGCGTTCTCCTATGGAGTCTTCCCCCGGTGAGAGAGCCAGCCCTCTAACCACCTCATTCTCCGGTTCCACACCCACCTGGCCACATGTCGTTGAAGTACTCAACTGGTTCTCTAGTATTACGTTCGCGCCCAAGCTCACTGCGACTACCAAAATGGATATCTCGTCTTTGAGCGCATGGATGGCTGCAGGGAAGTCTGGCGCCTCGCGAGCGATTTTGCTGCCGAGGGCGAGGTGGCAAGCCATTCGCCGCCGGACGAGGCACAACGGCTCGCGTCGACGTTTGCCGCGGCGATGCACCACCGATACGCATCGCTGGGCCACTTCCGACCGTGGGCCAAGCTATCCTTCCCCGAATTTACGAGCGCTTACCGATTCACGTATCCGACGCTCATGTGCGCGAGCGACGAGCACGCGTTCCTACACGACGTGCGCACAGGTGTACTCGTGCAGACGATCAACCTCGATGACCAGGTGCGTCTGGGTGGCGGCGTCTGGTACGTCGACGTGAACGAGCGACACGTGTTCGTGTGCGCACCGCATGTCCTGTATGTACATGCGCGGGACCGCGACGCCACCAAGGTGTTGGAGGTACCCCACACCTGGTTCCTCAAGAATATCTCCGATGCGACCTTCGAACCTGGAAATTCGTTTATCTCAGTTCTGTCGTTGCAACCTGGGAACGATGATTTTCATCCGAACTTCAGAGCAGGTGTGTCTCTTCAAGTTGTAGAATTCGGGATGACAACTGACAGTATTTTCCAATAGCACATGTATCCAGGGATGGTCGAGATCTCGTGATATTGACTACCAGAAGCCGCGTCATTTTCATCCGGGACTTTGAACGCATCAGTCGTGGCGAAATCAGCCTTGGCCTTGCCGGGGAAGTCCTGCGTCTTTCGCCGAATGATCAACTCTTTTGCCTAGCGTTTGAGCACGGTCGGGTTTGCTTGGCCACCGTCCGTGTCTTTTCTACACATTCCACGTTGCTCGGACGTCACTTATCTCTCTCCAAACCCCATTCTCCTTCCTTTCCTTTCCTCCCCCCTTTTTGGTTGCAGTTTCATGGGCTTTACATCGTCAACGTGGACAGAAGCCCTTCGATTGATTTGGCAAAGGTCGTGCTCGTGCGACCTTATGCCGACCCCACCCCTGGGTCATATCACGCTATCACATGCGTGGAGCTCACCGACCGACGCGTTTACTTTACGTGGGCAGATGCAGGGCGTCGGGACGACGTTCCTCTGTACAAAGAGAGGGAAAACACTCTAGGGCCCTCGCCACACGGGACCCTGTCCATGGACGAGCCATCTCACGAGGCATGGCCATGGCTGAACGATGTTCAATTTGGTGGGTGTTTTGCCTCTCTCTGATCTTGTTATTGCCCGCGATGTCTTCCCATCTCACAAAAATTATTTGTCTCGGTTGCCAGATCCGAGGTGGGGCAATACCGTCGGTTGCATTGACTTTAGTCTGATGCCTGAGAGCTGAGGGTGTGGGCTTTGATAATCGGTTCTTGGCCTAGACGAATGCCATCGGGTGGGGGTCCAGTGGTGCTTGTTTTTCCTTACATCTTGCGGTTTTTCTGTACGATAGGACGTCGCCAGTTAAGGCTGAAGGTGGGTTGTCTATACTGTACGTACGACGTGCGTTGCACCGTGATTTCGAGAGAGAAGAGGAAGGAAGCAGAAAAGGAAAGAGAAGGGAGAGGAAGACGAGCACATAGATGAGCGAGACCCAGGGTGCGTAGAGAGGAAGGAACTTCTGGCGAGCAAATCCCAAAAAGTCCTCGATGCGAGGACCCCAAGATGCATGACGGGGCACTAGCTCAGTTCGACGTCGAGAAATCGGGTCTCGGGAGAGGGGCTCAAACAGTACTAGTAATGTGAATGAAGTGTGCCGAGTACGGGATTGTTTTGAGGGGCTCGCTCGAAGTTTATGCCGTGTCCTGGAGCTGTCCATTGTAATCTACCAAACTATCCTGCTACCATAGCTGTCTGATCTATCGAGGGGTGGTGGTGTCGTACTTTACAAAGCGGACGCGAGAATAAACGCCGATGATATCCCAACGTGGCGAGTAATGAGGAAAATAGGCAAACACAACTTCACTAAGCAACTAAAACATGAAAGGGCGTGCCAGGACGGTACGCCTGACGTCGGCCAATTGATGGTCCTCGTGGAGGAGATTGCCGTGTAGACGGGGGGATGATATCTGCGAGGAGGACGAAGGGTCGAAGAATCGCAGACAATCTCGTGGCTTGGATCACCTTACTGTCGAGGGCACTCTGAAATGCTCATTTCGGAGCCCAAGGCACGTTCCCACCTCACATCACCCTCAGACGGACAATTTAACCATGCCGTGGTCACCAAAGCGCCGTCCAGACTGCACCTTGTGAGATACAAAGCAACGCAGTTATTCGGACAGCCGGTTGGGATTGTGTTGATATATGAAAGTGTAGGCACATGCAATGATACGGAGTCCATGCCTCTGGTGGAGAGGGAGAGTAAAGGGTCGCAGAGGAAACGAAGGCACGCAAACTTGAACTATTCGGGATTGCATGGTGGATGCGAAGGTATGAATCTATGTGTGACTTTCAACTTGTGTTGCTCGTCGATGTAGATACGGTTGCGTAAGGGAAGGATCCGGCTAGCAGAGAGGTGTTGTGGGAAGCCGAATTACTCAACGGGTTCCAGTACAGGTACAATCAAGGGTACAGTGAGAGCCCGAAATCTCGAGGTCACGTGTCCGGAATTGTTTTCCCACACTCGACACCATCGAATAATTGGAGAGGTCACGGTATGGCAGTGCAGAATCTCGTTTGAGGCCACGCACTCTTTTCTTTTGCCCCAATGTCATTTCCTCGCCTCGAACTTGTGGGAAACTAGAATTACGCGATGTTACAGTTCTACCCATCGAATTATCTCTTTCAGTGCTTTCTTATCTTCCACTCCCAACACTCAGCTCTTTACCCACCTTGTCTTGTCAATGGTTCGATCTCTTCTCCACACATCAATCAACCATCTTTCGCAACGCTGCCATCTTTCACGGATACATACAGCCTGACATTATACTGCTCGGTGATGCCCTGACCGTATACAAAGGTAGCCCTTGGGACGGAGCAACAGATTGGAAAGACTTCTGTGAGTCCACAGTCACGGTCCTGTAGTGCCTCTGACGACTTTTCCCGTGAACCCCAGTGCCTGTTTTCATCGCTCGGAACCATGATTCTGATCTTCGTTAGGCCGCAGATGTTTTCAACTTCACAAAAACTGGGAAGGTAAAGGGCGCTTCGTTGCCCGTCAAGTGACACCGCCAGGCGACATCTCTCGTTTCAAAGTCGACGAAAATGCAGGCATATGCATCACGATTCGCATGTCGGGTGGGCTCGCCGTGACCCATCTCTTCTCCGGTGTACTCTTTTGGAGTCTTTCTCCGGTGAGAGAGCCAGCCCTCTAACCTTAGGATGCTGTACCCACCGAGATCCCAGTCTTACGTCCGTGCCCGGGCCCAGTGCGAGTATGAAAATGGCTATCTCATCTTTGACCGCCTCGACAGCTGCATTGAAGTCTGGCGCCTCGCCAGCGACTTTGCGGTCGACAACGAGGGAGCGAGCGATTCGCCACCGGACGAGAGACAACGATATGCGTCGACTTTCGCCGAGGCGATGCACCGCCGACACGCGCCACGTGGGCACTTCCGTCCGTGGGCCAAGCTGTCCCTCCCAGAGTCTACGCTCGTGTACCGATTCGTCTACCCGACGTTGCTCTATGCGAACAACAAACACGCGTTTCTGCACGACGTGCGCACGGGCGCGTTTGTGCAGATGATTGATCTCAATATCGAGGAGTGGCCGCAGGAGGAGGTCGGCGGAATTTGCTATGTCGACGTGAACGAGCGACATGTGTTCGTGTGCGGGGTCCGCTCGCTGCATGTGTTTGCGCGGGATGGAGGTGCCGAGGTGTTAACGATACCGAGCGATGCGTCCATGCCCAAGGCCATAGTGGCGGGCACCGTACCCGGACACCCGTTTATCACAGTTCTCCCGTTACGCCCTGGGAGTGATGACTATCGTCCAAACTTCTTAGCAGGTGCGCTGCCTAACCCGCTCCCTTGCTTCCCACCGCTTTTATTCTCCATTCACATGTCCAGCATGACAATCGGATGACGACTCAAATTTTTTCGATAGCACATGTGTCCAGGGATGGTCGCGATCTCGTAATCTCGACTACCACCTACCGCGTTGTTTTCATCCGGGACTTTGAACGCGTCTGTCATGGTGAAACCAGCCTCCTCGATGCTGGACTGGTCCTGGGCCTCTTGCCGGGAGATGAGTGTTTTCGTATGGCGTTTGAGCACGGGCGCGTTTGTGTGGCCACCGTCCGTGTTCTCCCTATACATTTTCACGTTGCACACACTCATGCCTCACACCCTCTTCTTTCCTTTGTCCCTCTCCTTTGTAGCTTTTTGGGCTTTACATCGTCAACGTCGAAAGGGGCGCTTCCATTGACTCGATAAATCTCGTACTCATACGACCTTACCTCTACAACGAGGTCAGGTGCATGCAGCTCACCGATCGTCGCATTTACTTGACGTGGGAAGACGCGAGACGTCGGGAGGGAGTCCCGCTGTACGAAGACAAAGAAAGCACTCTGGAGCCTTCGTTTCCCGGGACTCTCTCTATGACCGAATTATATCTTGAACCATGGCCTGGTGGGCGTTCCCCTCTCTGATGTTGCGATTGCCCGCGATGTGTCCCCTGCTCACAAAATCGTTTTTTAGGTTTGCCTTGGCTGCCAGATTCACTGTCGGACATGTCCGTCGGCTGCATTGACTTTAGTTTGATGCCTGAGTGTTGAGCGAGTGCGCTTTAAAATCCTATTTTTTTTGTTGGAGTGGACGGATGAACGGCCAGTTAGTATTGGACGGAGGTCCAACGATACTTTTTCCTAGCATCTTGCAGTTTTACGGTACGATAGGATGTCGCTGGTTACAGGCCGAAGGCGTGTTGTCTATATTGTAAGTACGACATGCGTTGCACCGTAAGTTCGAGAGAGAAGGGGAAGGAAGTAGAGAAGCACAGAGAAGGGAGAGGAGGACGAGCACATAGGTGAGCGAGACCCAAGGCGCGTCGAGGAAGGAACTTCTGTGAGCAGATGCCAAAAGGCTCTATGCGAAGACTCTGAGATGCGCGACGGAGTACTAGCCCAGTTCGACGTCGAGAAGTAGAGTCCCGGGAGAGGACGAAAGGAGGCTCAGACAGTAGTCACGCGAATGAAGTGTATGTCGGATATAGGAGATTCAATCGCGCACTTGGTGCAATGATGTCTATGATGGGATGCGTTCTGACTTTTCTACTTTGACATTGACACTTCTCATTGTGACATATGTCTTAGTGTTCCACATGTTCACTTTAGCTTGTGATTACTGCATCTCGCCTTTCTTGCATTTATTATCTTTGTCGCTGATTGCTCCTCGAGTACATATACTGCGTAGTCTTCACCAGTAAACCTCAGTCTTCACTTTCTCAGACTGAGGTTAGTACCATATGCGTTTCTTATTCATGCACTGTAGCTAACTTTGACCAAGTGTCTTACGTTCGTTCTACAGGTACATAGCTTCGCGAATATAGTCTTCACTTTCTCAGACTGAGTGTCTTATGTTCATTCTACAGATTATGAGACCTGCGTCTCTGTCACTCTGACATTGAAGCCCTGATCACCACCCTTCCTCGCTTTCTGTCATCATGTCTTCTCCCCCGTCTACTTCTGGCAACACCGGTACTCCCGCTCCGCAGGTCCCTACTGGCACTCCTGTGCCGCAGACGTCCGGCACCCCTGCGCAGACTCAAGGTGGAAGCTCTCCTACTGCAGGTAGCAGCACGTCGGCAAAGCCATTCGTACCTGCCAAGTTCGACTTACCAATGCTTGAAGACGATGGCGAAAACTACAAGACTTGGTACACGGCCCTCACACTTGCGTTTACTAACCGCAGCATCTGGTCCATCGTCAACGGCACCGAACCCTGTCCGACCGCGACGAGCGACCCCACAGGCCATGAGGAGTGGTGCCTCAAGGATCACGAAGCACAGCTTATGATTCTCTTGGCACTCAAGAAGGTCGGTCAGAAGTGCGTCTTTTGCATGAAGACCTCCAAAGAGTACTGGGATCGCATTAGCTCTTGTTATTCTGGTGCCGGCGGTGGCAACAAATGGACTGTCTCCCTATTAGAGCAGTTCTTCTTTATGTCCTTCAAGGACGCGGAACCCATGCAGCCCCAGGTCGACCGTTGCGTCTACGCGGCTCAGCAGCTTGAGACTGTCAGCTTCCCCATTGCCGAGAACCTCCTTGCGTTCCTTCTCGCCATGCACCTACCCGAATCTTACTCGATGCTCTGCACTGTTCTTACCAACTCAGACGCCAGCACTATTACTAGCAGATAGGTGGCGGACCGCATCATCAGGGAAGAGCAGCATCGCCTCCGAAATTTTGAGGGCACCACTGCCGCATTCTACACCAAGGCAGGCAAGGGCAAGGGAAGATCACCCCAAGCTGACACCGACTTGAAGTGCTCGCATTGCAAAAAGAAGGGCCACAAGAAGTCGGAATGCCGCAAATTGAAGAAGGAGAAGGCGGAGCAAGAGGCAGCCAAGAATTCTAATGCTACCTCCGGTTCCACTTCTGGGAACTCCAACCCTGCTTCTTCTTCCAGCGCTACGGCGAAGATCGCTGTAGCCAGTGATCCCCCTGCCTATGGCTCTACCAGTGACGCAGATGTCATTCGACTCTTCCACGCTGTTGCGATCCCCCGCTCTGCCGAACACCCCTCCACCACTCGTGAACACATACTGCAGGCCAAAATCGATTCCGGTCCTCAAAGTCTCGAGGCCGGTTGGATCATCGATTCCGGCACCTCTCGCAATATGTGCGCACACCGCGACTGGTTCCATCATTACTCCCCCCTCGTCAACCCCATGGACATTGTCCTTGGGGACGACAGCGCCATTCAAGCCACCGGTGTCAGCCGTATCTCCGTTCGCATGCATGCCAAGGGCAAGTCCTCACCCGCAGTGCTGCAAGATGTCCTCCATGTGCCGGAACTCCACGGCAACTTACTTTCGGTGTCGCACTTTGCCAAGCGCAGCTCTGAGATGCGGTTCGTCGGGGAGGGATGCTCCATCCTTGACCAGCACAAGCGAGTTGCCTGCGAGGGCGACCTGTGCGGAAGCCTCTATGTCATGCAGATTACTACCCTTCCCATCTCCGAATCGGCTCACATCGCAGTCCTCGACTCTTTTCCCACCGAGGGCGAAGATCCTCCTGAGGCTGCACTGATCGCTGACAACTTGGGATCCAAGGCTAGCGTCAACATTTGGCACAGATGTCTTGGTCATCTCAACACCGACGATGTCATCCATATGGCGCGGAAGGGGATGACCCGTGGAATGGAAATCTCTGGCGGCTACACCCCTTCCTCCCAAATTTGCAAACCCTGCGTTAAGGGCAAGCAAACGCGTGCCGAAATCCGAAAGGAGACAGACACGCAAGCTGACCTCATCTTAGGCCGCATCTTCTCAGATGTCTGCACACTTTTCTCCACCCCCTCACGCCAAGGCTTCATCTACTTTGTCACTTGGATCGACGACAAGTCCCACAAGGTCTTCGTCGACGCTATGAAGGAGAAATCTGAAGTGGCTCAGCATCTGTGCGCCTTCATCACGCGTGTCGAGCTCGAGACCAGCCACAAGCTTAAGGTCCTTTGCTCCGATGGAGGGGGCGAATACACCGCTGGGGGGTTACAGTCCTTCCTCAAGGACAAGGGGATCAAGCACAAGTTGACCACAGCTGACACACCGCAGCACAACAGAGTAGCAGAATGCATGAACCGCACGCTAGTCAAGCGGGTCTGCATGATGCTTATCGATGCCGAATTGCCTGACACTTACTGGTGGGACGCCCTTCGGTACGCAATGCACCTTCACAACATGTCTCCGACGCATTCTCTTAGCGATTGCACACCTGAGGAGTCCTGGAGCGGAAACAAACCCGATGTTTCCTGCCTCCACGTCTTTGGCTGCAAGGCCTTTGTTCACATTCCCAACAAGCTGTGTGGCAAACTTTCAGCCAAGTCCCTTGTCTGCACGTTCATCGGTTATGCTCAGCAGTGCAAAGCCTATTGCCTTGTGCATTGGCAATCAAAGCGCTTCATTGAGTCCCGTGACGTTATCTTTGACGAGGGGGGGACCAACATGTCATATGAGCGCGTTATCCTCAACGCTAACAACACAACTGACCCCCTTGTGACCATCACTCCCACGCTGTCCTCCGCTCCCATCCTCACTCCTGATCCTTCCATATCCACTCCCTCTCCGTCCACTCCCACATCTGATCCATCCACACCCACTCCCGTTACCACTAACGTACAGCTCACGCCCATCCCCTCACGTCCTAAGCGCACGATTCGCCTGCCTGTTCGGGACGATGACCCGCGCTACTCAATCACGTCCTACAGCCGACCTCGCCCCGCGGAACAAGCCAACGTCGTCCTCACAGACAAGACTGACGACCCGCGAACATACAAGGAGGCCATGGCGTGCAGCGATGCCGCCAAATGGGATGCAGCCTGCGAAGACGAAATCCGGAACTTCTAGCAGATGGGGGTTTATGATGTAGTCCTGTGGCCGAAAGGACGCAAAGTAGTCGGAAGTAAGTGGGTTCTCCGTATCAAACATGGACCAGACAGCCAGGTACAGAAGTACAAGGCACACATCGTCGCCCAAGGCTTTACTCAAGTCAAAGGCCTCGATTATGATCAGACGTTTGCCCCAGTCGTCAAGCTCTCAACCTTCTGTGCTATCCTCACCATCACCGTCCAGCAAAACCTCGCTATCCATCAAATGGACGTCAAGGCGGCTTACCTCAACGGCAAGCTCAAGGAGGAGATCTATATGGAGGCCCCTACCGGTCTTGAGATCCCGGAAGGTATGGTCCTGCGGCTCAATTGGGCTGTCTATGGCACCAAACAGGGCGGCTGTGTCTGGTATGAGGATGTGTGCGGCACTATGGTGGAGATGGGTTACACGAGGATTGAGGCAGACCACGCTGTGTTCATATGGAAACGCGGTGACGTCCTTTCCATTATCGCACTTTACGTCAATGACTTCAAACTCGTCGGCCCCCCTGATTCAGATGACGTCCGCAAGGACAAGGAAACCCTGAAGAGGAAGTACAACATGACCGATCTGGGAGAGATCTCCTGGATCCTCGGCATCCATGTCACGCGGGATCGCGAAGAGGGCTGGATCGCGTTATCACAACAAAAATACTTAGAGGAGGTACTGGAGCACTTCGATAAGGCTAACGTTCGCCCCATCAGCACCCCTTCTCTCCCCAACCATCATCTCGTCCGTCTCCCTTCACCTGAGGTGGACACTAAACACTTTCAGCGTGCCCTTGGGGCCCTTATGTATCTAATGCTGGGTACACGCCCAGACATTGCTTACTCTGTCACAGCCCTTGGTCGCCACACAGCCAACCCTGGCATTGAACATCAGCACACCCTTGACCGCCTTTTTCGTTACCTTCGCGGGTCTTCGGACTACAAACTCGTGTACCACTGCGGGACTCCTGGGGGCGACACCATACTCGGGTATGTGGACGCTGACTGGGGCAGTGATGTCAATGACTGCAAGTCCACCTCAGGTTACGCGTTCACTCTCTCAGGTGGGGCGATCTCCTGGAGCTCCAAGAAGCAGAGCGCTGTTGCTCTCTCCAGTACCAAGGCTGAATACATTGCCGGCGCACACGCAGCCAAGGAAGCCATCTGGCTCGGACGACTCTTCGCGGGTTTACAACAACCTTCATCATTCCCTATTCCTCTCCTCATTGATAACCAATCGGCCATCGCCATCACGAAAAACCCAGAGTTCCATGATCAGACCAAACACATTGACATCCGCTATCACTTCCTCTGACACAAGGTTGAGTCGGGCGATATCATTCTCAATTACGTGCCCACCAACGACCAGTCTGCTGACATCCTGACGAAGGGCCTTGCCCAGGAGAAGCACGAAAGGTTTTCGAGGGACTTAGGTTTGCGCCGTGCTGATTGAGGGGGCGTGTTGGATATAGGAGATTCAATCGCACACTTGGCACAATGATGTCTACGATGGGACGTGTTCTGACTTTTCTACTTTGACATTGACACTTCTCATTGTGACGTATGTCTTAGCATTCCACATGTTCACTTTAGCTTGTGATTACTGCATCTCGCCTTTCTCGCGTTTATTATCTTTGTCGCTGATCGCTCCTCGAGTACATATACTGCGTAGTCTTCACCAGTAAACCTCAGTCTTCACTTTCTCAGACTGAGGTTAGTACCATATGCGTTTCTTATTCATGCACTGTAGCTAACTTTGACCAAGTGTCTTACGTTCATTCTACAGGTACATAGCTTCGCAAATATAGTCTTCACTTTCTCAGACTGAGTGTCTTACATTCGTTCTACAGTGTACCGGGTGGGTATTAATGGAGGACATTGCTGTGTAGACGAGGGGAGGATAATATGCGCGAGCAGGACGAAAGGTCGCAGATTACCTTGTGGTTTGGATCACTTTCAAGCTTCAAGCTTCAAGGCTTACTGTTGCGAACACTCTCAGGTGGACGACTTAACGACGATTTAACCATGACGTTGTCACCAAACTTCTGCTGATGGCCGCCAACTCGCTGCTGCGCACCAACTGCAATGGTCAATTATACTAATCTCAGGCTCCCATGTGTGTCCCAATCCATACTCCAGCCTCGGTACTATTCCAGCGCTCAACTCAAATTTGCGCCCATCTGTGCCAGGCAGCTACCTTGCGTCCATGTGCAATTAAGGGACATGATAATCGGGTGGGGCGGGATTGAGGCTGTGCTACCTTTTATTCCGTTTCCCCATGGAAACCAATTCCTATATTGCACCTCCTTGTGATATGGGTGACAACTCTGGATCCACAAATTTTCGAGCACTCTTCCAGTCTACCTTGCAGGGGTACGAGAAGAACACGGGCATTGATTTAGTCCAACACCCACTCGCCATACAAATCCAGAATTGCCACTCTGTCGAATCCATCACTGCGCTTCTGCAAGACCAAACACGAGCGTCCAGTGATTTCGGGAGGAAAGATAGAATTATAGATCCTATCAAGAATATCATATCAATCATTTCTACCCTCTCTGGGACCACTGCCCTTGGCTGGGCAATCGGTTTGGTGCGTCAGACCTATTGATAGCTCATTCCACACCTGAGTCCTGACGATTTTCGAAGACGTTCTCACCTGAAAATGCAATACACGCTGGTATCGCTATCCTACTTGTTGTATGTGCTTTCCTTTACTTCCTATGTGCGTATCCTTGTGACATCCATGTGTATCAGGCAGCCAAGGGCATAGAAATCGGCGGCGGTGCTGTCGTCGACGTGCTCGAGTCAGTCGAACGCCTTTTTAGACACCTCGACATATATACCCGGATCCCCCATTCGCTCGCCTTAGACGAGATGGTAGTCAAGATTGTAATGGAAATGCTCTCC
>Ga0307510_10004561_pt1 | contig 16310 bp, 19 predicted proteins | sample 12_EM_MG_FD_207224 | JGI IMG/M metagenome (GOLD analysis project Ga0307510, IMG submission 207224) | Populus trichocarpa ectomycorrhiza microbial communities from riparian zone in the Pacific Northwest, United States - 12_EM | ecosystem: Host-associated > Plants > Roots > Unclassified | place...
TACTAGTAGTATTATTCCTTAGTCATGGTAGCTGCCCTCATGTATATAAGCCAGTCTTATTTCTAGAGTTGGGCCTTAAGCCTGACTTGGTTTAATACCCAATCTTGTTGCTTCCACTGTGAGACTCTTAAGTCTTTTCCTTCATTTCTTGAGTCGTCTCAAAGTCCCTTTTGAGACTCTCCTTTCCTCTTGCTCATCTCCCAGACCTTGGATTAAGTTCCACTTCATCCTTTTACCCCCTACATTGTGCTAAGGGTTAGCAGCCCCTTGCAACTACGCTTTGCCGCCACTTGTATCTTTGCGCACATCGCGCCTTAAGGTTCTTGGACCTTAACAGTTCATTTTACTACCTCACTGTCCAACGAGCCCCAACCATGAGGCATGCGCCAAAGTGGGTCCAGCTACACAGCAGAGTGTTTTTACACCTTGCTCCTGATGCCAGTGGTGTTATGATCCACCCCAATTTTTCTCATCCTTGTCGGACCCGCTCCTCATCACCCTATCCATGCCTAAGCGACCATTACCATTGAACCCATCATCCCTACCAGACCTGCCACCGTTGCTGCCCAGTGAACCATCCAAACCATCATCACCCCTTGATCAGCCCCCAGTCGAGCCCCTCATCCCCGTCCCATGGAACATCCATCATCGGGAGTACTCCTCAATGGAGATGTACCAAGAGCCAACCCCAGTAGAGAACCCACTGGAAGATCCAGACAGTCCCATGGAGGACGCGCTGCCCTTAGAGCCAGAACCATTCATTCCATATGAACCCAATGTCCCTGGAGGCAACACGCACACCTTGTCCCCAGAAGAGTCCCCCATCTTACCATGGCAAGAGTACCTTGCCCTGGATAGTCCTGTGTCCCGCAAGTACTCCCTGTCACCTACAAGTCCCTCTTCAGCACCCATACGCCAATGCACCAGTAGAGAAGGCAGTTACCAGTCAATCACCCCTCCTGCCTTGTCGCCCATAGCTGGCACCTTGCCCCAGAGTCAGGGCTACCAGTCAACCTCTCCCGGAGGATCCGCAGACAATCCCTCATCCATGCAGAGCTCCGCAGATGACGCAGATAGCGACACGGCCCTTAACTGGGTCACCATCAATACAGACTACCTTAAAGGGTAGTTGCTTACACTAGACGCCCATTAAACCAGAATGGGCACACAGAGATCAGATCTCCTCGGATCAACCTCAAACCTTGTGGTCGTCATTGCATCATGACGACGCTTCTCTTCTTGGAATGACACGCCGCCATTGTTCAACCCTTAAGGATGGATTAGGCAACTTGTCACTTTATCATTCACTCTTGCTCATTCTCTATTGTTCGACTCATACAGACCGCAGCACTTGTCTGTGGAGTACCATACGATACAGATAGCCCCCTCTTGACCAGAAGTACCTACTTTAGTGACCATGGCCCGTGCGTGGCCATGCCTGTATATAAGCGCCCTGTATTTCGACAGTCAAGCCCTAAGCTTGACTTGATTCTCAATATCAATGTTCTTGAAAGCTCCCCAAGTGCCTCCCCTTTCCTCATCTCTTACATAAGCCTCTCAGAGTCGTCTCTAGTAACACTAGAGACTTCTACCTCTTCAAGTACTCGCCACCAGTTCACTCTTAGTACAAGTCATACTATCAAGGCCCGTTGAAGCCTTAACAAGTGGTGCCCTGATCTTTGCACTCTTATCAACTGCAAAGATGCATTCAGCTATCTTGATGTGGTAGATGATTTTCCTGTTCTTGGCAACACAAGGACAACAGTGTTCTTCTTTGGCATCTTGTGCTAAGTCAGAAAATAATCTCTGATGGTCCCCAATGTTGTCCTCTAGCCATGAGACAAGACATTTGGTATGTTGGTTGTTCCACATGATGCAGAATGCAGTGCCTTTTGTGTTAAGGCTTCAACAGGCCTTGATAGTATGACTTGTACTAAGAGTGAACTGGTGGCAAGTACTTGAAGAGATAGAAGTCTCTAGTGTTGCTAGAGATGACTCTAAGAGGCTTATGTAAGAGATGAGGAAAGGGGAGGCACTTGGGGAGCTTTCAAGAACATTGATATTGAGAATCAAGTCAAGCTTAGGGCTTGACTGTCAAAATACAGGGCGCTTATATACAGGCACGGCCGCGCACGGGCCATGGTCACTAAGGTAGGTACTTCTGGTCAAGAGGGGGCTGTCTGTATCGTATGGTACTCCGCGGACAAGTGCTGCAGTCTGTATGAGTCGAACAATAGAGAATGAGCGAGAGCGAATGACAGATTGACAAATTGCCTAATCTATCCTTAAGGGTTGAACAATGGTGGTGGGTCATTCCAAGAAGAGAAGCGTCGTCATGATGCAATGACGACCACGAGGTTTGAGGCTGATCTGAGGAGATCTGATCTCTGCATGCCCATTCTGGTTTAATGGGCATCTAGCATAAGCAACTACCCTTTAAGGTAGTCTGTATTGATGGTGACCCAGTTAAGGGCCATGTCGCTATCCGCGTCGTCTGCGGAGCTCTGCATGGATGAGGGATTGTCTGCGGATCCTCCAGGAGAGGTCGACTGGTAGCCCTGACTCTGGGGCGAGGTGCCAGCTATGGGCGACGAGGCAGGAGGGGTGATTGACTGGTAACTGCCTTCTCTACTGGTGTGTTGGCGTATGGGTGCTGAAGAGGGACTTGTAGGTGACAGGGAGTGCTTGCGGGACACAGGACTATCCAGGGCAAGGTACTCTTGCCATGGTAAGATGGGGGACTCTTCTGGGGACAAGGCATGCATGTTGCCTCCAGGGACATTGGGTTCATATGGAATGAATGGTTCTGGCTCTAAGGGCAGTGCATCCTCCATGGGACTGTCTGGATCTTCCAGTGGGTTCTCTACTGGGGTTGGCTCTTGGTACATCTCCATTGAGGAGTACTCCCGACGATGGATGTTCCATGGGACGGGGACGAGGGGCTTGACTGGGGGCTGATCAAGGGGTGACAATGGTTTGGATGGTTCACTGGGCAGTAGCGGTGGCAGGTCTGGTAGGGGTGATGGGTTCAATGGTAATGGTCGCTTGGCCATAAGTGGTGGTTTGGATAGGGTGACGAGGAGGGGGTCCGACAAGGATGAGAAAAATTGGGGTGGATCATAACATTTTGGGTCTGTAACCAGTGTGCCTTCTTCATCCTCATTGGTTGTCTTCTTTGCCCAGCCACCATGACCACATGCCTTGCTGGGAGGCTGATCCTTAGTACCTGATTTACACTGCCAGTTACTGGCAGCATGGGTGGACATGGCAAAGCAATGAAAGTGTGGAGTAGAGGTTGAGGTGAAGCATAAGGGATGTTCATGACATGTTGATTCCTACAGAAAAAATAAAAATAAAACTCCAAAAGATAATGGGCTCATTAATGGGACACAGAATGAGAAGAAAAAGGGCCATTAAACAAGTAGGAGCCTTCAAGGCCCATTAATCAAAAAAGGTCATTAATTGCTCCATTAAAGATCTCCTTAATGACACCATTAAAAATTAATGAGAACAATAATGAACATCAGAATGATGAAATTAATGGTAACTTTGAATGCCCCTAATGGCGTGTCTACCTTACAACACTCTTTTGTTTTACCTTGCTTGCTCTTATGCATGCTCCTACTACATGCCATAGTTTGACACTCCATTCCACATGCTTTTAGGTACTTTATTGTGTACTATATCGCAGACAGAAAGTCCGCATGAGAGTTCGGAGATAAGAGGAATACGAACTGCGCTCCCAAGATGGCCAAGAACGCAAGCTGGAGCTCAAGTTGAAACGAAACGCGAGGTGAAGTCGCGCGTTTGTGGTCGGGTATGAATCGGCGCGATAACACAGCGCGATGTCTGAAACGGTCAAGGATTACGGAAGAGGGTGGGGACGTACAAGTCGGATATCGGAACGTCACAGGAGGTCAGATAGAGGTCGTGAAAACGCACGGAAATCAGACGCAGACAGAAGAGGGAGAGAGAGTGGGCCGCAGTTGCCTGGCTTTCGCCGGGGCTGGGCTGGGGTATTTATACAGCAAGTCTGAGACGAAGGGCGACAGTATATGCTACGCAGAGAAGGAGTGAGTGGGGAAAAAGAAAGAAAAAGAATTGAAGTCCAATGCTGCCGGCGACAGACCGCGCGGCGTCGTATGCAAAAGGGGAAGTCCGGTGATCAAAGGAGATGCGAAAATGTATGGTATCTCGATGCGCGACAGCGGGCGCAGAGTCGAAAGGGAGTGGCAGGGGTCGGTGTCCGATGGCAAAAGGCGTTGAGTAGGAGCTAGCGAGACAAACAGAGAATCTAGGACAAGGAGGGGAATAAAGAGACATACGAAGACGGAACGAATATATCCAAAACCAGATAGGCCCGAATCCAACAAGGCGCAGACCCGAGCGAGGGCCGAAGAGGCGATGTCGGGCTCGACGTGCATAGCACTAGTCGAAGTGGCGCGCTCTTGTGGCGTCCGCCAACGAACAAGACGGTGTGTTGACATCGGCAGCGGCTTGAGGTGAGGCGAGCGGGGACTTGAGAGGCGGCAGGCGAGGAGAAGGGATGAGATGGACGAGGAACGGGGGACGACGAAGGCAGGGTGCGAGGAAGGCGAGGCGGGGACATTGATGGCATCGATGGTTGACAGTTGAGGCGGTGGCGTGGTAATGTCCTCACGTGCGTTGAGTCAGGTCACACACAAAACGGTCACACACAACACGAAGGGCGGTTCACTCTCAGTATGGTGGGACCCGGGCCGGACAGCGCTCATTTCCGAGCCCACCGCATATCCCGGCGTTACAGTACTGTAGCATATAAATATTTTACTGTAACTACTACAATAATAACAATATTTTTGGGATTCTCCTTCAAATGTATGTAATCCGCTGCGCCAACACTTGAGCGCCTCAAGTTCAACAGTCCATCAAGAATGATTGTCCGGAATGCCACCTTTAATAATTTTATGATGATGGCTTTGAACTAGCGTAGATAAAGGGTGTAGTTCTTGCAGCCTGCAGCCTCAGGATCGCCGCAAAACGGAGGTTCTGGAAACTCCGAACTGAAATAGACTCCTTACAAACCGCGAGTTACATTTGTTGGGGACCACGAAGACAAAGAGAGAGAAAGGAGCAGCGTTGTTGTGACAGATATCCTACAACAACGGCACCTATCCCCGCCGCAATTCAGTAATCGGGATCTCAGGCTCAAGCCTTCACACGGGGGAGGATATCAACAATCCTATCATTCTCCTTCACCGATCCGCCATCATCCCCAAAATACCTCGTTGTCATAAAGCTCCAGTGCAACGAACCAACGAACCAATTTTGCAAGCAATCCACATATAACTTGACGGCCCTGTCGATACCATCTCCCCACAACGGGACTCGCGTCTGGTTCTCGATGGACCCATCACGAGTTTGTTTACACATGTCGCCGATGCGATCTACGGCTTGCTGAAGGCTGAGCCCTTCATACGTCATGAAGACCCAAATCATGTTATGCGTGTCGCCGCGGGATGGTTCGACATTGTAAGAGAATAGGTCCTATATTCCCCGTTATATGTCATCACATGGGGTCCGGGAGGAGTGGAGGTGAGATGGCGCTCACGTTGGACCACGTCACGAAGTCATTGGCGCCCTGGTTGAGAGCCATAATAATGGGATGTTCAATAACATCGTCAGGAAGACTCGATGAGGCCATCGACTCTGTCGAACGCAGGCATGCACCCGGAAGTCTCGAGGTCTGGGACGATTCCCTCTGCACGGTAGAATGCCTGCTGGTGCACGGCTTGGAAATAGGTCTCCATGTTTGACTTGAACCGTTGTTGGACCGCTGGGGAACAGGTGCGAATGCAACGAGACCAAAAACTGAAAGAAGAACGCAGGAGCCAATGTGAATGTGCCCTCGATGAAGATGAGAGACGAGAGCTCACTCTCAGGCGAGTTTTGCTGCGTTGTTCTCCTCGACGCCAACTGGTTGACCACGAATGGGGCGGAAGTAATCTGGCCATTCAAATGCGTTCGTGACCAAGTTGGCAAGACCCTCTGCGTCCCGAGCTAAATAACCATCGGACACATCGTCCAGGTGGAAGAGATAATTCAAGAAGTCGCTCACGACGCGGAGGCGTCCCGATGTGCAGTTATTGTAGCAATACGCGGTGAGTACTTCCAGCTTGCAGGCCCCGCATAGCGGCCACTTTTCTCTGGGTGGGTGAAGTGAGGAGAATAGCAAAGTATCCAGTTGAGAGACTCCGCTGCAATGGCATCGCCGTCATCGTGGAACGTAAGAAGGAGGGGGCAACAGTAAGAGAGAATATCTGGGAGAATGAAGAAAGTGGGTTTGAAGACCGTCGGGGTTGGCGATAGACCGCGCGTGAAGCTGAGGGGCGAGTCTAGAGGAGTAGACGAGGGCGACAAAGTCGGAGAACCGTTGGGCGAAGACATGCTTCCGTGGGTATCATGACGACTGATGAGAGAAAAGCTTGAAATTAAAGCGAATCGAAGGAGGGTAGGATATTACGGACTGGGGCTCTTGCGAGCTGTGCAGGGTATCGAGCTGCACCAGCAAGATGACACATCACTGAAGTCCGAGGACTAGCTTTCCTAGCAGATCCAGTAGTTTCCAAGTCCGTCTGGCCCCAGAAGACTACCCGAGATTCATCCTGATTCACTGGGGCCAGTCGTCCTGGTTTGGCACATAGAGCTGGATTAGCAACATGGACCACAATAGGTACCTGGCACCAGATTGAGTTCATAGTTCAACGACGTTCAATGGGACCAGATTAGTGGATTTGCACACAATCACACATCACAGTTTGGACAAAAACGAAATTATATTGGTGCCAACAGGCAACAGCAAAAGGGATACCACTGTCACGCACGCTGCGCACACACGAACATATTTCCAAGTCTGCCCGAGTATCTGAAGTGACACAGAAAGAAAGCAAGCCAGAAAGAGGTACCTCCTAACGAGGGTTGAGGCCAGGGACTGGTCATGACATGGAAATGACGTGAGCCAGTGAGGGGCATTCACTTGCTGGAGCGGGTAGAGTCGGAGAAAAAGAGGTGACCTCCTGCCACATGTCGAGAGGGGGGGAAAGAGGTGACGACAACCCACGTACAAAATTCCTTTTTCGTTGTCCATTCTTTCCCACCCTCCACAGGTTCAGGCTGTCACCCAAAAATTTGTGCAACGTGGGCTTACAATGCCGTACTGTTGGGTGATTGCTCCTTGCGGCAAGCCGTGGGCCTGTTCCCTTCACAGTCCATAAGATCAGACCTGCAATGTTTTCCCCAATTTAGGCTTGCCGCGGTCCGGTTGAGTTCGGTTCAGGTTCGTCTATAGTGTAAACCCTGAACCGAAGTTGAAGGTAGCTACAAGAAATTTTTAAGTTGCCGTGCATCTGTATTGTCATCCTGACCTCCCATGAAACTCGCAACACTCTGATAATAGCTCTCTGCCTTGGCTGCAGCACGGCAAGTAGCCGACGCAGAGGAGGCGCGTAGCGGCATAGTATGGCCATGCGCTTCAAAGTGCCAGAGTTCAGCGGCCTTCCGAGGGCATCAGGTGTTTGTAGAGCGCCGACGTTGAATGGAGGGAGGATAAGGATAAATCGTTACTCTGCGCTTTGGCAGATCACACTCGAGAAAATATGCCGATGTTCAGTCGATGTTGAAAGGAGGTACGCGGATGTGGCCTAACTATAATTTCGTGAGGAAAGAGAGAGAACCAGAGAGAGAGAAGTCGCGACCCGAATATCGAAACTCACAAGATGACTTGGACGCCGAGAAAGGGGAATCGAGGCGCGGGAGGCGAAAGGCGGGTCGCGTGGCGGAAGCGATTGGTCTTGAGGCAGTGGCGAGGCGTAAAACGATCCGCGAAAGCGATGAGAACGGCAGGAAGAGTAATATGAGTGCGAAACCAGAGAGACAAGCGACAGCACGGTAGCTCGGTTTGTCGTCAAACGATCAAACGGGAGCACGCAAACGAAAGGAGGGGGAGAAATAGGCTGCAATTGCCTTTGATGAGGCCAGGGGAGAGGGTTTATATACGCGAGTGCAAGGCAGTAGAGACAATTATTCTATGTGCAAGCCGATTAAAGGAGAAGGGGGAGAGAGAAAAGCAGACGCGAATGCGGTCCTGCGGCAAGGAGACAGACCCGTGCGGCGACGATGACGAAGGAAGGTAGTGTTTAAAATAAAGAGAAATTTACTGACTCATATTCAAGTGCGCGACACCGGGCGCATGGTCGACGAGGTTGAGGAAGATGCAGCGATGTTTGATGCTAAAAGGGCTAAGGTAAAAAGGAAACAATAGAATGGAGAGCGGGGGGTCTAAGCCGAAGAGAAAATGAAGGAGCACACGCAAGAGGGCTCAGAGTTCTAAATCGGGGCTCTGTTCCGAGGTCAATGGTTGGGTGACCATGCAGAATCGGAATCAGGTGCCGGGTCGACGCGGACGATGGGTTTAAGGCCTGCGGTGCTAGCCTTCGAGCTCCAACCTTACGGTTCGGACCGATTCGAACGGATTCACCATTTTTGACCCCTTCCTAATCCGTAATATCCTCGATCATGCTCTCCGCTTGGGACGCGGCGGACGTATACCAGGAATTGAGCGATATATGACGAAAGGTAAGGGTGGCCAAATACCCAGCATGTTGTTTAACGGTCTTTCCCCATTGAAGTTCAGATAAAGATCCAGACGACGTGGTGATGCAAGAACGATATATCTCCATCCTTGGTAAACATGCACCAGTGTGATCCAACTTGCGGTACTCGTACAGAATTCGAAGAATGGTACTAGGAGTTCGCTTGGTATTGATCCGATTGTGAATTTAAGCAGGCCCGCATCGCCTAAGTCAGTGATCATAGCAAAGGAACATGTGAATCACGCTTACCTTGGCCTTAGTCGATCCAAAACCCCCTCGCTGACCTGAAACGCCCTTTCTCGCGTTAGAATCACTGACCATAGACATCGAAGAGGTTACAGTTGAATGTGTGGTGAATGAGGCTGGGTTTGAATGGTCGGACTGACGGGTTTGAAAGGTGGGCGTCGGGCGAACCAGAGTTTAGCGAGTTTTCACGACAGGACTGACTGCCAGTGGAACGGGAATTGGACGTATCGGCTAGGACTCACAGCGGCAGCGGGGAATCGCCCTGGGGAATTTCGATGAAACAAAAGTTCGCTTTCTGTATTCTCCAGCCCTTGAAGTTGAAGCCAGGATCCTGTGAAAGTGATCTTGGACCGTCGTTGCTTCGCCGAACTTGACTTGGGATCACGTGCATCACATAATTCACGTGACGATGGACCCATTCCCATGGCAATTCCCGGACTCGGTGCACTGCCCTCTCGATCGACAGGCACACGTCACCACTTTGCTACACATCAGTATGTCAATATCACAGCACAACGTGGCTGGCTCGGAGCGCAAGTCCAGCTAAGTTCAGGCTACGAATTGGCGGCAGTTAGGAAAGACAACTCTGAAACGCGAGCCATGTAATGCAAGCCTCACAGCCACGCGTGCCAGTAAGCGGACACGACGTAGCGCCCGGCAACTGCCACTGCACAAGTCTTCCTGTCATTCACCCTATCTCATAGCATCGTTCCTTAGTCACAGGCTAGTTCCTTTCCCATCCGGTGCATCCGGTGCAAGACCAACGCGTTCACTTTCACTCACCCTTCCCTTGCTGTGCACGTCTCACTGCCTCTATTCAGTACTTACGGCTCCAACCAAGACACCTGTGCCCTGTAGGCACTGACATGTATAGAGGCTCACCTCCTCACTGTAGAGGACAAGAAACCAATGAAAAAATCAGAAGTTTTCGTCTTTCGTTCAGAAGTCTTTCATGTGCGCATTCGTTTCTTCTTGCTCTCCCCTTCCCCTCTCTTTCCCTTTTGCTCTGTCTATCTTCCCCTTGGGTCAACATCATTCTTATCACAGCCACCGTACATACAGCGATGACAGGCTGTACAGTACTCGTAATCACGAGGGGACTCACCTGACAAGTGTGACAATCGTTGAGCGCTGGTGCTGTGGTGCAGTGCCAGGGGGCCAGACGCATGACCATGCCGGGCCAAGACTCAAAACTGCAACCGACATGGCCATATCCTAGACGGATAATTCCAGTTGTTGTTTGTGTCGGCGAGCTGGGCTGGGTGTCCTGGAAGCCAACGAGGAAGGCAATTTATGAGTCACGAGTCGACGGATATGGTTGTAACAAGTTGTTACTAGCTCGTGACCTTCTCGCTGTCGGTGTTGATATTTTTCTATCCGAACTTGCCTCCCCCTTCGTTTAAATGGACTCATTGAGTAGTGAGGCATACAGCGCCCACATGTTCACATGGCCAATGCTAGCCATTCGAGAAAGGGATAGGAAAGTGATGGGAACAGGATCTCTGTGCTGACTGAACGTTCCTGAGTATGTCCCTTACCCATGACCGACAATAGCTGTCCGATACTATTTTAACGAGGACGAAAGGTCCACCGTGAGTTCGAGTAAATGGAAGGCAAGATAACGCAATAGAATCAGAGCACGTTATCCGAGAACGCGCAACGGAGCGAAAGATAAAGCGGGATGGCGGTTGTTAATCGCTCGACCGCTGGCAAGGAGAGAGGGAAACGCCAAACGCAGAAAGGAGGGGAAAACGCGACGCACTGCCAAGCTGTGGCACGGCTGAGGCACTACTCGCCTCCTGCTCACGGTGCTGCGCGCGGCTCTTTATATTATGGCTGGTAGCTACTTACAGACTAGACTACTTGTCCATGACTACGAAAAGATGGTGAAACAGAAGAAAAAGGAGTGATGGCCAGGAGCACGCGCGCTGTCCTGTGGCGTTGGTCCTGTCGGGCGAGCCAGAGGCCGTGTCGGACATGTCGGCGAAGGTCGAATGTGGGCATTCCAAGCCTAGTGTCTGTGCATGCGTTACACTATAATATAATACAGTCAAGAATTGCCAAATTTCATCCTTCTCTTTTTCTGCAATCTCGTTCCCCCGACAAATCGCAGTTTTGCGTGTTGCGATTCCTCGTGCCTCACCTGATAATGGTTGTCTTCGCCCTAGTAAACAACGCCACTTCCGGCGGTTATTTTATCGCATCGGACAGCGCCTCGATGGGGTGGTAAGTCGTCTGCATCCCTTCTCACGTGTCATTGAGTAACGAAATGGGACGTAGGAGAGAGCTTCCTCATGATTTGGACAGTGAAATGGAGGATGTGCGACAACAAGGCGAGGAGGTAGAGGAAGTATCCATCGGACTTGATGGCGACTGGTTTCTGCGTACCAGCGCACGACAAGGCACGTCCCCTCACGCGCGAACCACGCGTTTCTATCATTCCCTCGGCTTGTGGCTAAAAAAAAACATCACGGACACCCCAGCATGCAAAACAGTACGTTCTCAAAAGGGCATGGTCTCCAATGTAGAGGATTTCGCCCGTCTCTTCCAAGAAGCCGGCCTCGGCTTGGCGCACTATGCGATACAGTTCTTCACTTTCGTGCCCGACCCGACGGGCTACGTCACTGTCCTGCATAAGACGGACGGTTCGCTCACGAGGTGTGTGTGGCATAATGTCCCGTGGGAGCTCGACATCGCTTTAGAACAAGAGGCGTCCAAGGGTGTCCGTCATGTGACCGTTGGTATGAAGGGTTCATATGTCATACTCCTGAACACAGGAGTCATGTGGTGGTCTGGCGTCCCTGCATCGCTGGAGCGACTACTAGACGACGCCGAAAAGAGGGGTCGTTCTGTAGCGGTAAGCCTCATAAATTTTGACACGGTGGATGAGGGATATACCAACTAACCTATGGTCGAACGTTCAACTCACCAGACTGTCTCGCTCTCTCTGATCTCGGACCGTTGGTATTTCCTCGAATTCACAGATGGTGCCACGGATTTCTCTCTTCCCCAAGCCTGGCACGAGTCTCTCAACAAATTCACCGCCCTGGCCGTCCGCAATCAGGGTCCCAGGATGTCCACCTCTTATCATTCAGCGGCTTCGCCCCTCCACCCATCACAACGAGCCCAATTCGGGTCGTTCAATCGGGTCGGTCAGTATGGTCGGGCCAATCCTCCATATCACACACCTTTCGTGGCCAACCCGTACCTCGCGTCTGCCTTCACTGGCATGCCGCCCCAGCAGGCGCCCGTGTACAACACCACCCACATAGACAACAATCTAACGCCACAAGAACACAGGTCGAGGCTGGAGGACTACAACGGCATGTTTGAGTTACTCGGAGGAGCACTGAAGTTGGCGGGTGCAGTGCTGGTTATGGGATCTGGAGACTTCTGATTGCACCGGTCTGTAGTGTCTGATCGGGTTGTATGGGTTTCGTCTTTTTGGTTATCTTTCTTGATGGGTTTTAGCTGGGTGTCAGATTAGAGATTGTCGATTTCATAACATACTATATATCCTGAGTCTCGGTGAAAACGCTTCAGGCTTCACACTATACGTAGACGCAAGTCCACGCTTGAGTTCAGGAAAAGGAAGGGTAAGGAAAATAGAACCAAAGTGACGTTCGAAATCCGAGAACGTACGAGCGGGTAAGTAAAGCGGGATGGCGGTTGTCAGTCGCCCGACCGCTGGGTGTAGATCCACTGATCGTTTCCCCGTCCGTCAACCTCCCTCCTACGAATCAGGGTCGAAGGAGTCTCGCTCAGCTGAGATCGATCGGATCAGAGAGACGAAAGGCACTCGAAGCGCGAGAGGGGGCGTGCGCCACGGTTGCCTCACGCGAGCACACGACGAGAAAGAATGGGGGAAAGTGGGCCGCAGTCGCCTGCCTTTCGGCGAGGCTGGGCTAGGGTATTTATAGTTGAGACTGAAGTGAGAGGTAGTAAGTACTTCATTCGAGGTCACATCATTCCCATACCTTACAATACTGATATCTGAATGAGAGGTTTCGTCGAGCACTGGTCGATGTTTGATAGAAAAAAATGATTGGTCAGTCTGGCTGGGTAGTTCCGTCTCAGGGTTGGGAGTCCAATTGAGGGTCAATATGAAAAGGAGAACGTCGGTTAAAGAGCAGCAGGGACAAATAATCATTCGTCATTCGTCAAATCCAGGTACGGTTTGGGGAAGAGAGAATTCTGAGGATAGCAAGGGGGGTCCCTCCATTCCTAAACCCAGGCCTCTATTCTTTCACTCGTGTGGCGCGGATGGTGCGAGGGTACCCGCGGGCAATGGTTGAGTGACTTGTAGAATCGGTGTGCTGGGTCGCAACCCGCGGACGATGGGTTTAGGGCCTGCAGAATCGGGTGCAGTGGCTCACTGCGCTGCTTACCTTCGAGCCAACCTTACGGTTCGAACACGGATTCACCATTTTCTTTTCCCTTCCTATAACCGGACTTTGGATTCGGTCCAGCCCCTAGGATGAACTTCGGACCAGACCTGGGTCTGGTCCACCAACGTTCAGGCCGTCGTCCGAACTGTGGGCTTGCGGCCACCCTACCCATAACGTAGAGTTCGCTCGTCGCATCGAACAAACTGGCCTCGGCCTAGTGCCTAGTCAAAGAGGAGAGAGAAGTGGCCGGGTAAAATGTACCCGGAATGCGGAATACAAATAAGGGAGAGCAGGTAGAGGTTATTGGCAGACAAAAGAAATTTCGGTAGCATCGGGAAGATAACATTCCTCAACCTCAGTGATAGTAGAAGTGGAGCAGATCCCCAAGAATGATTCCGAAATGATTACAGCTCTTTCATCACTCAAGGAAAGCACAAGCTCTAGATATATCAGCGCCGGAAATGGATGATGCATAATTGCTAGTAATCTTTCCAATTTAAAGCTTGGGAGAGGGAAATAATTGAGGGAGATGGCTTGGACACGGTCACGGTGTTCGAGCGCGGCAATGACATTATCCGCAATCATGCTCTTCGCTTGGGACGCGGCGGACGTATACCAGGAATTGAGTGATATGACGAAAGGTAAGGGTGGCCAAACACGCAGCATTTCCTTTATTGGTCTTTTCCCATTGAAGTGCAGATAAAGATCCAGACGACGTGGTGATGCAAGAACGATATATCTCCATCCTTGGTAAACATGCACCACTGTGATTCAACTTGCGGTACTCGTACGGAATTCGAAGAATAGTTCTAGGAGGAGTTCACTTGGTAGTGCTCTGATTGTGAATTTGAGGGGGCCTGCATTGCCCAAGTCAGTGATCATAGCAAAGGAACGTGCGAATCACGCCTACCTCGGCCTTTGTCATCCAAAACACCCTTCGGCGAAGTGAAGCGCCCTTTCTCGCGTTAGAATCACTGACAATAGACATCGAAGAGGTTATAGTCAAATGTACGGTGAGTGAAGCTGAAGTTTGGTTGGGAGAGTGGTCGGACTGGGATTTGACGGGTGGGAGAACCAGAGTTCAGCGAGTGTGCTGAGTTAGGTTCTTCACAACAGGACTGACTGCCAGTGGAACGGAATGCGGGATTGGACGTATTGACTAGGCTCACAGCGGCAGCGGAGAATCGCCCTGGGGAAGTTCGATGAAACAAACGTTCGCTTTCTGATCTTCGACCGTCGTCGCCATGCGTCATATATTCACGTGACCATGGATCTTCACCGTCAACTCCCATTCCCATGGCGATTCAATAATATTCAATTCCCAGAGCACAGCCCTCAGCCCTCAGCCTCTGACTCCATGTCCTACTTTAAGTGGTAGGCTACTTATCGACGATGGGCGGTGCTCATCACTCCCGCCCCGCGGGTAGGGAACCCACATACCTTTTCGCTCATCTTCCACCATGTTCGACGGCCGCCTTCCCGTCTTACGACCTCCTTACTACGCTTCATCCACTTAGCTTCCGCATGATCGCTGTAGATCACGGCACTCTTTCAATCTTTTGAGTGGGGTCGTTTAATAGCGCCCCCGAAAATTTCTTTGTTCGTAAGTATCCAAGAGACCCTGTTAGACACTAACAATTGCATCTACTTTTTCTCGAACGCCTCTGCATGTGGTTGTCTGAATTCCCTTCACTCCCGGCAACCTGCCTTCCATATTACCACCCTAGCGTTGCCTTGCTGTCTACAATTCGGTCAGGTGCCGTCTTTTTTTTTGAAAGCACTTTATCTCGTGATGTCTGTGTAATTATGTATGATAATACTAGATCAATCCCAGAGATAATTGATAAGTGGTGAGAGGATTGACCAGTCCCGCTTATCACGCTATAGCTGGACTGAGGTCTGGGTGTGAGGGAAACATGCTGTTATGCACACCCCTAGGTTAGGGGTAGTGTGGGACTCAAAGCATGATGTTTAGCATGCCCAACAGGCATGCTCATTGTGCAGTCCTACCCACTAAAACCTCACTGCAGTGTATCCAGTTTGCAGGGGTTTCTTTCTCTTTTCGTAGTGCTGGTTCCCATGTTTCTTCCACTAGTTTCATGAATTTACTTGTTCTTACAATTTTCGTCACAGTAACCTTATCGATGGTGAGTCATTTGTTGATTGTGCATTGCCATCTTGCTCTGATTTCCTTGTCATGGAGGGGTTTTTCCTGGATGACCCATTCACACCTTAGGACCCATATGAGGTATGCCAATTCAGACAGGAGGATCTGGAGTAGTTGTGATGGGCCTTGGAGGGTCATTTTGTGCTGTTGTCTCTGGTTGTTTCTCCTTGGTCTGTTTGGTCATAGGGTTATGCTTCTGCAGCCTAGGATTGTCCCTAGGGTGATTTGGGGCCAAGGGATACTTCAGTGTGGCCATAGGGCTTTTGCTAGGTGCCATATGGTCTGTGTGTTCTTCTCTTTGCATTGTGTTAATATGTGGCTCATTGATTCCATTTCATTGCATGTTGCACATCTCTCCCTGTCCTTGTATCTGTTTATGTGGCTCCAGTACCTTCTGATCATGTGGGTCTTGTGTATCGTCTTGTACAGGAATTGCTGGATGATCAGCCTGATTGTTTTCTTTTGCGTGTGCTTCCATATGGCTGTGTTTGTTTCTAACTTGCCTGTTACAGTCCAAGCCCTTATAATGCATATGCCTAATAATACATACACCCTGTAAATGCATACATCCCTCATACCCCATAATGCATACCATTCACAACTCAAATTGCATACGTTTCACAATGCAAAATGCATATATACCTAGTATTGCTGCAACTTGGTTAACCACAAGTTGGCTTACTAAGCCATGGTTTTTCCCAGACATGGCTTGACCAACTGCCACTTTTCACTCTGAAACCGCAACTCAACTCGACTTGCAGCTCACAAGTCAACTTAAGCCATCAAATAAAAAAAAATTCGCGTTTTTCACTGTCCTGAAGTTTGGGACTAACAACTTATATTCTGGGTGACTGACAGATTTAAAATCAAGTTCACAAT
>Ga0307510_10004562_pt1 | contig 16310 bp, 22 predicted proteins | sample 12_EM_MG_FD_207224 | JGI IMG/M metagenome (GOLD analysis project Ga0307510, IMG submission 207224) | Populus trichocarpa ectomycorrhiza microbial communities from riparian zone in the Pacific Northwest, United States - 12_EM | ecosystem: Host-associated > Plants > Roots > Unclassified | place...
GGAATCGGTCTGAACGAAGGAGCGGACATAACTATCGATGTCCTGCCTCTGTCCGCCTTCATCGTGGAGAGATACGAGTGTCGAAGGGGACGTCAACGGATTAAGAGCAGCACCAATGTCATGCTCGCCGACTGGTGATACAGATGAACAGGTTGGGATGGTTCGACCGGAAGAGGTCCCGGACGAAATTTAGAACCTTTTCACGGGCGGATGGGGTTCCGGAGTTATTCGGGCATTCGTCCAATGCATCGAAAATGAGATAGATCGGAATTTGTTCTGGGAGATCGATCATGCTTTCAAGACATTGCGTGAGGGCCGCCTCGCTGGGTTGTTCGGAACCATCATAACATGCTTTGTATAGCTGATGAAGGGCATGCCGGCAGCTGTCGGAGTTGACAACCAGTTGGAGGAGTGTGGATGCCAGCAAGCCCCGGAGATCGCGTTTGGCGACATCTTTGAAATCAAAGTAGTAATATGCCATTAGGGCTGATCCCATCTCTTGCATATGCTTGATGTTCTTGATGACTGCCGAACTTGAGAACTCCATTAGTTTCCCATTACCAGTGCGGCTGTGAAGCTACACACCAAAGTATACTCTTTCCGGATCCGGCTGAAAGATCGAGAAAAATATTAACTGTCATGAAAGGCTGACTAGGAGGAAATATCTCACGATTACCACGGATCCACAATAGAGAACCATTCTTCTTCCACTCGTCGAACTTGATACCTTGGATGAACCACATTGCAGTACCTTCGTGCTGGATGTCGCATGCAATATTATGATTGACGGAAGGATTTGGGGGAGAGAGCCATGTCCGAAATTCAGCTTGGATCTGTTTACCTGTGTGCATACCTCAGCGTCGACAATTGGTGGTGGAAGCACGATGAGTAACTTACGCTTTTGCTCATCGATTGCTATTTCGACATATAAAAGGTATAGATTGATTACTAGGTGGACGAAGAGATCGAAGGTTGCGCACCGTGTTTTGTCACCTTGACATCATCATGAATGCACTGTGCGAGCTCCTTGGTTTCTTTCACATTGCCATCGACATCTTGGACAACTTCTTCGACACGGTGTGTGACCTCCAAGTTTCTCGCTGCCGTCATTAGATTCTCTTCTTTCGTGAGCATATCCAATCGTGCAAGCCCATCCTCCACATCCGTCCTTCCAACTAGCCTCTTCATGAATTTCTCTGTCTCGTAGTCAGTAATGAAGGAGAAGGCCGAACAGATAGACTCACTGATTCGCCTCTCCTTCATTTCCTTCGTCGAAAGCGCCAGAACGGAGAGAACTTGCGCCATGATCTTCCCAAGCAAAAAGGTCATCTCCGGTGTGAGAGGAACCGCAGTGTAGCAATTGAGACGTTGAAGGAAAAATTGAATGCGCTCGAAGAGGTTGACGAGTACTTCATAGCTCGCGATAACATCTTTCACTGCCTGGGCCAACATTACGCACGCACACATCAAGGGACATAAGAGGGACATACCCCGAGAAGGACACCAATTCCGGTGAAAATCGTCTTCGCGGGAGAGAATGCCTACAAAGGTGACCCTATAGCACTGAAACGTATTGAACGGAATAAAGGCTCACCAGCCCAACACCTTCTCCTAGGGTTTCCGAAAACGTGAAGAGGACATCCACGATCGAGGTCAAAAACGCAATCAATTTATCATCGCCCTTGCGAAATGCCTCGAAAGCTTGTGTTTGGTTTCGGAAGACATTCAGGATGGAATCAGGAGAGTTGCGATCCTCGATTGCTGCAGCAAAGGGATTGGTTGCTAGGTCTTTCTTTGTAAGGGTCTTGTATTCCTGTGACGCGGCATCGAATATTGCGATAAAGTTGGAGATGGCAGGATCGGTTGTTTGATTTCTTGTGGACATTTGGGTATGCTATACAGTTGGAACAGTCGCGTACTTGTAGACTTCAGTAATGTTGAGTCGGGGTCGGGGCACGTGGCACTTGCACAGCCTTACGGAACAGCGGCGCGATTAGGCCCGATACGGAAATCCTGACCGAGAATTACTCACCGCCTCACCGACCGATGGAAATTCGGTCGCTCGACTCACGGTTGCGTAGTTCACTTACAGTGCCGCATACTTCAAGGTATCTGCTCAGAGGCTCCGAAATTGTAATAACTTACAGGACAGACCTCCGCAGCCTATCTTTATCCACGCGGCCATGTAAATAATCCAAACTCGCCCAGGCCACACACTGCCATGACATTGGACGTCTTCTGTCGCCGACATACAATCGAAGTGATCGAACACCGACCAATGACACCATTTCTCTTATTTTTTATTTGATCTAGGGCTTTTTATGGAATGCTACTGGTGCTGGTGCCTGCGGTGTCCCTTCGGGCAGGGGGATGTGGTATGCCCTGGCGTGGAAACGGGAACAAAATCTGGGCAAGGAAAATCCCTCTCCAAACACGGCTAGTACCGAGTGTGACCGAGTCTGTACACAGGCTGTTCTTGGGAATATTTGAAACTTACGTGCAGATCGACCTCTGATTTCCGATTTCCGCCGCCGTCGTGCCACCTTACGTTGAGCTTCTCGTTTCAAGATGCTCACGGTGGCGAATCCAGACCCTGTCGACCGAGACTTCAACGTGTCTTGTTCTTTTCACCTCGCCAGCCACATTGCTATCGAATTCACACCTCTTTGACTCACCCTACCACCCACGTCGCATTTTCTAGTCCTGTCCCCACCACTTTAGAGGCGATTCTGTTGTCCAATCCTGTCTGTTCAAAAAACGCCATGTCGGAGTTCTCAATCCAACTATCAGGTCCCACCAGCATATTCCTACTTTTGCACTTACTGAGAAAAACGCATGGCTCCTCACAAACAGGTTTGCTACTTCTGATGGTACAACACTCTCCTGCAATTCTCGTGAACGCACATACTGTGGTGGCTCATGTAACGAGATAGCGAATCATCTCTACACTATCCAAGGCGCGGGATTCGACGCCACTGGATCTCCCTGTCTCTGCCAATCTCGACCTCCCAGAGCGAAGCCTATCACGGGTGCGTACGCCGTTTCTTTCTTGTGCCATGTACTGCGTTCACAGTGGGCGCCAGTTACTAGACGAAGGAACTCGATTCCTTGAGTCCACATTTTGGCACCCCCGGTTGCTGGAATGGGCTTAGCAGCGCTCTGGATGGACGTGGAACGTACCTCAACCTGGACGCCGTTGTCAACCATATGGCTGCGCCTGGCTCCAACTTCACCTTCACCGGCTCCTCTGAACTGTTCAACGACTCTTCCTCCTTCCATAAACGGTGTTTTGTCGCAGACTCCACCGACCCAAGCAACCAGACCGCCGTCGAGCAGTGCTAGCTCGGGTATTCAAGGATGCCACTGCCCGATCTCAACACGGAGGATCCCACCGTGATTGGGAAATTGTTGGATAGGGTCCATGAACTGGTGCAGGATTCTGGCGTGGATGGTTTGCATATCACCACGGCCAAGCGCATTCGCAGGGACTTTTGGCCTGAATTTTCAAAGGCTGCGGGCGTATTTACGCTCGGAGAGGTAGTTATCAACCACACCGATTATGCGGCTCAGTACACAGGTAAGTGTTCGACAACTTTCCTTGCCCATGGATTTCGATGACATTTGGCCATGTTTCAGATGTCTTGGATGTGATCCTTGACTATCCGACATACTTTCAGATGTCAACCTCGATTGGCTTCCGTGACCAAGGACCCCGCGGTCTGTGATCCATACTGTTCTGCTGTTCCTCGTGCTGAATGGAACAACTTCTGGCTTATCCGTAATGCGGTGACCTTTCCATTTTCTCACAATGGCATTCCCATCGTCTACTATGGTAAACAATCGTTTCTTCCTACGAAAGCTATCTCTCATATATTTATATGCCCGGAATGAGGGTACCAAGGAGGGACGGATCCATGCAACCGCGAAACGTGAGGAGTAGTTCACTCATGTTTCGTGGAACCTCAGTTAAACGAAGATTTTCCGGCTTTGGTTCACGGCATACCTTTCGTCCGGCATCTGAAAGTAATGAATACTGCGCGGAAGGAGGCTATTGAATATTCAACAGAATTCCTTAGGACTCAGGTGCAGCAGGGGTTTGTGAACTCAAATCCTTTTTGACCTTAATTCCGAAGCAGATGAAGGTGCTCTCTGTCCAAGACCATTTCATGGCGATCTTCAAACCCCCGATGCTCGCGCTCTTCACCAATGTCGGGAGCGAGGCTCCGTGGGGCATCACCTGGCAGGTCGACCCAGTCTTCCCGCCAAATGAGCTGCCCGTGGATGTCCCCACCAAGGTCATGGCAGACGCGCAGGGGATCATGACTGTTACGAGTGTGTGCTGAATGCCCCTGGTGCTGATTCCTGCGGCGTCACCTCAGCAGGAGGGTGCAGTATGCCCCAGTGTGGCAACGGGAACCGGATCCGGGCGAAGAGTGCGGCGATGCCTGGCGTACGCGTAACTTAGGCCGTCGTCATGACCAGTGTTCTGTTTTTCGGGGTCTACAGAGGCCGTTGTCTATGAGACGTGTACATCCAAGAATACTGTACGACAGCGGTAATGTCAATGGTACCTATATCCCCCATTTGCATTTTTTTTGCCCCGCATGAGCCTTAAAATCTCAAACGAAACCACAGCTTGATTTAACAGGTGAGGACATAAGGGATTATACATCATAGATGGACTTGGCTAAACGGTCACACTTGAAGATGGGTACATAACTTGAAGGACGAGGCCCGCTTTCAGATGACTGGACAGCTAGATTCACAATAGCCTCGGACAGAATACATGGTATTCACTTCTGTTCCAGTAGTGGTATACGTAGACGATGAAACCATCCAGCCCTACATGAAGGATACATGATAAGTATGTGTGAGTCTATCTTCGCCATTCCCTCCTATTCTCTTTCGGCGCCGTGTTCCAACAACAGTTTGGCAATTTCGTCACGTCGTTTTCGAGCGGGGATCCGGTAATGTTTCAAGCCGCCCCCTCCCTGTCGTTTTCGAGTGGCGATCTGGTAAGGTGTCAAACCCTCCTGTCCCCGGGCAGCCACGTCCGCTCCGTGGTCAAGCAAAAGCCGCACAATCTCGAGATGTCCGCGGCGCGACGCCAGATGCAGGGGTGTGTCGTTGACATTGTTCCGTGTATTTGAGATTGCCTTGTGCTCGAGGAGAAGTTGAGCGACCCTAATATACCCTTCAGTGGATGCAAAGTGTAATGGCGTCCAGTCATCTCGAGCATGTGCGTTCACGTTGGCTCCGCATTCAAGCAAAACGCGTGAGAAGTCAACTTGTCCGAACATCGATGCTACATGCAGAGGAGAGAGGCCATGCTTCGCACATTTTGCGTTCACATCTGCTGCATGCATCATGATGAGATGCCTTGCCAACCCGCTGAAACCCCAAAACGCAGCAGCGGATAGGGGTGGTACCTCGTCCGGTTCGACAAAACACATGGGATACAAGTCACGGAAGTTTATGAAAGACCGTAACAAAATTGGTGACCGAAAGAGTGGCATCTGAGGGTTGAATAGATAAGTAAGGGAATCCTGAATTCGCGATGCCACATCCCCGAACCGAGCGTGCCTGACCCAGTTTCTGGTGGCGTAGGACGCCAGAGGAAGTGCCATAAAATCCTTTTCGTCCTCTTTCTCGTCCAGCTGCAGAAGAACTGTCACGCAGGCTCGCGCGAGAATCGCACGTGCAGGTTCCAGGGGGATGTAATAGAGGCTGATGCGCCCTAGACTTGACGTTTGGAGGCGATCGGAGGTCAAGTACTCTTTGACAGAGAAGTGCGAAAATTGTACAATCTTCGAATTCCGGACATCGAAGATTGTGATAAAGCTGGAACACGTGGAGAGCACTGCCTCTTCTGGATTTTCAGGTCGCCAACCCGCAACGAGATTAGGCGCATTGTTAGGGTTAAAGTCGATAGCAAATAGCTCCGCCAGCTCATTGACACGCAGTGGTCGAAGCGCTGCGACCATACACTGAAATAGCCGGCTGGCATGCTCAAACTTTTCTTTAGGGACTCCTTGCAACATCCGTTCATACGTGTCATCCAGAGTGAGTGGTAGCGAATCCAGAGCTTTCCGAATACTCGACGGCATGCAGCGACGAAGCGTGTCCAACTGGCAATACACCCAACGAAACCTGTCCTATAAATGAACAACTACGATGGATTACAGTGAACGAGGAATCTCACATGCCGTCTGCACGTTCCGAGAGAACATTGACCACAAGTTCTTTATCTTCGGCTCTCCATCTCCGTATGGAGGCATCGGTTTGAACGAATGAGCGGACATAATTATTGATATCCTGCCTCTGTCCGACTTCATCATGGAGAGACACGAGAGTCGAAGTGGATGTCAACGGATTGAGAGTAGCACTAATGTCTTGCTCGGGCCGACTGGTGATACAGACGAATAGGTTGGGATGGTTCGACCGGAACAGGTCCCGGACGAATTTTAGAACCCTTTCGCGGGCAGATGGGGTTCCGGAGTCATTCGGACATTCGTCCAATGCATCGAAAATGAGATAGATCGGAATTTGTTCTGGGAGATCGACCATGCTTTCAAGACATTGCGTCAGCGCTGCCTCGCTGGGTTGTTCGGAACCATTACGACATGCTTTGTATAACTGTTGAAGGATACACCAGCAGCTGTCAGAGTCGTCAACCAGTTGCAGGAGTGTGGATGCCAATAAGCCCCGGAGATCGCGTTTGGCGACATCTTTGAAATCGAAGTAGTAATACGCGATCAGGGCTGATCTCAATTCTTGCATGTGCTTGATCTCCTTGATGACTGCCGAACTTGAAACCTCCATTGATTTCGCATTACCAGAGCGGCTGTGAAATTACACACCAAAGTATACTCTTTCCGGATCCGGCTGAAAGATCGAGAAAAATATTAACGGTCATGAAAGACTGACCAGGAGGAAATATCTCACGATTACCACGGATCCACAATAGCGAACCTTTCTTCTTCCACTCGTTGAACTTGCTACCTTTGGTAAACCACATTGCAGTACCTTCGTGCTGTATGTCGCATGCAATATTATGGTTGATGGAAGGATTCGGGGGTGAGAGCCATGTCCGAAATTCAGCTTGTGTCTGTTTACCTGTGTGCATACCTCAGCGCTGACAATGGGTGGTGGAAGCACGGTGAGTAGCTTACGCTTTTGCTCATCCATTGCTATTTTGATATATGAAAGGTATAGGTTGTTTACTAGGTGGCCGAAGATATCAAAGGTTGCGCACCGTGTTTGGTCACCTTGACGTTATCATGAATGCTCTGCGTGACCTCAGAGTTTCTCGCTGTAGTCATTAGAATCTCTTCTTTCGTGAGCATATCCAATCGTGCAAGTCCATCCTCCACGTCAGTCCTTCCAACGAGTCTCTTCATAAATTTCTCTGTCTCGTAGTCAGAAATGAAGGAAAAGATCGAACACATAGACCCACTGATTCGCCTCTCCTTTGTTTCCTTTGTCGAAAGCGCCAGAACACAGAGAACCTGCGCCATGATCTTCCCGAGTAATATGGTCATCTCCGGTGTGAGAGTAATTGCCGTGTACCGATTGAGACGCTGAAGGAAAAAATGGATCCGCTCGAATAGGTGGATAAGTACTTCATAGCTTGCGATGACATCTTTCACTGCCTGAGTCGAGCGTTACTCGTGCACACATCAAGCGACATGAGTTGGACATACCCCGAGAAGGACGCCGATTCCGGTGAAAACCGTCTTCGCGGGTGAAAATACCTACGGAGAAGACTTTACAGCACTGTGATATGTCGAATGGAACGAAGGCTTACCAGTCCAACGCCCTCTCCTAGGGTTTCCGAAACTGTGAAAAGGATATTCACGATCGGGGTCAAGCGTTCCATCAATTTGTCCTCGCCCTTGCAAAATTTGTCGAAAGCCGATGCTTGTTTTCGAAATACATTCAAGATGGAATCAGGAGTGTTATAACCCTCGATTGCAGCAGCGAGTGGATGTGTTGCCAGGTCCTTCTTCGTAAGTGACTTGTATTCCCGTGATGCGGCATCAAATATTGTAGCAAAGTTGGAGGTGGAAGGATCGGTTGTCCGGTTACTTGTGGACATTTAGGTGGCAACAATCGTGTTGCGTAGGAGGTGGACTGTCGTGGGTGAAGTTGGGCTCAAGGCACGCGTTAGATAAGCATTGGCTCGGTTACACGACATGTCAATTTCTTGTCATTCAAGTCTGAAGAGATCACGTAATGACACAATAATCACAGTCTGATTAGCCTCTGCCCAAAGCTAAGCTTATGGTCAGAATATTCACGCACAAGATAATCAGACATGAGCTTATGGTCAGATTAAGACACACTTGAGATTCACTGAAGATCTGATTAAACACGGATTATGAAGTCATTATAGTCAGAAAATAAAACATAATTGAACTATGGCAATTATTATTAATCCTCATATATGCGCGATATCACCCCTCACGCTCCCTCCCTCCTCTGCTAAAAAACGTGGCTGGTGAGGGGATGATATCCATATACCAGCGAGCTGTGATGTGCATGATAAGGTTCACAGGTGCAAGATCGCTCAGAACGGGAAACAGTTTTGGACAAGCTCGAGGATGGAAAGACCCACCAACCAGACATCTGTGTAGATGGTGTATTCCCTTCCTGTGATGTGTTTGGGCTGGGGAGGAAGTGGCAAGAACGTCATGAGTGTGCAAATTGCATGAGATTTCTGGGCAATATATCACGCACCACCATGTATTTGGTCGTTCCTGTGAAAGTGCCCGCATGCAAGCCTATGAGCTCACCAGAAACGCCAAAAGTTGCAAAGCTTGACAACGCCCTGTTGTGAGAGGAGGATGTTCAAGGGCTTGATACCTCTGTGGATGACCTTCTTGGAATGCAAATACACAAGACCATGCAGGACCTAGGTTCCATAGAAGGATAAACCATGAAGGACATGAGTACGTGAAAGGGGGTGCAGTGGAGAGAAAAGAAGGGGGAAGGGGAGGAGGGAAAAAAGTACAAGGTACACACTCCCTCAGCCAGAACGCGCGCAACCTCCTCTCCTACACATACTGCACGACTGGAGCCCAAGTTGACACTTGGCGTACTGTCTTTCCAACGGCTTTCCACCCAGAAATGTTGCACAACTTTGGTTCCTTTAATGTCGAGGACTCACATACCATTGGTAAAGGCACCATTGACAAGTTCTTCCCCCTCTTGGTCTTGACCACTCAGCAATTTATCTGAATTATGGCTCGCGCCATCTCGGAGCTGACAGTAATACACCAGCGATGTGACGACTTCCTTGGCAAGTACCAAGCCTGCAGGGAACGCTGATGGTTTGCACACGAAGCATGCACCCTTGGGCGGCTGCTCAGGGTTGATGCCCAAATGCATTGCAGCGAAATTCTCCACCATTGTCGCCGTGCAACATGTGCATGTTAAAGTCCAGCACTTCGACTTGGCTTTCCCCTTACGGTTGCAGGACAGGACACACCACATGAGTTCCATGTACATACTGTACCTGCCAGGCCGCCGCGGAAACAAAACCTATTGTTTGTCTGTCAGCATGTGCATACAAAGGGCATATGATGATAACTACCTACCAGAGCCACTGGAATCCTGTCATGAGCACGAAGGACTGTGTTCCCTGCGGGCCCCAAGGCACGTCCGCTATGCCCACTTCTTCACAATAGCCATCAATGTCCTAAATCAGCGTCCAATTGTGCACCACAAAGCACGCAGCTGCCATCGCTCACAGGGTCATGATACAATGTAACAGGTGCTCGCAGGCGTTGCGTGCAGTAGCATGGTCTGCCAGTGGGCAGGTGAGGAACAGGTCCATCATCATCAACTCAAGGAGGACATGGTGGTTGTGAGGCAGAGTGAGGTGCAGCGTCGTGCCAAAATGGGCCGATGCAATTGAGGACGACCTGGCCTGCCTGACAGCACCCTCGACGTGTATGTAGGAGTAGTGGCGGAGGATGTGCTTGGTGGAGGGCAGGGAGGGTTGGCTGAGTATCACGAAAAGGTAGCTGTTTCTCGGCTGGGATGTGTTGGACATCCTACATCCAGTCTCATCGAAGTGGCGTGCACTTGTAGCAGAGGCCAGCGAAGGCGGGCGATCCATGTGATGTCGATAGCAGGGCTTGAAGCGAGGTGAATGGGAAGTTGAAAGACGGCAAACCAGGAAAGGAACAAGAGGAACAGGGGGCAAAAAAAGTGAAAAACGAGGAGGTAGAGGCAAGGCGGGTGATGCAAGGCTAAGCACTGACGTGTCGAGTTGGTGGTGACGGTATCACGTGGGACAAGTGATAGTTAGAGGGAAAACAACTTAGAGAAAGAAAAAAAAAGACGCATGTTGTCAATGAGCTAAGCAGACCACAAAAAGAGTAGGATTTACTATTTGGGAGTAAATCGTAGTCAGATTATGATGCAATTATAGAAGAAGACAAGAGGAAAAAGAGGGGGGGAAAAGACACAGATTATCAGTCAAGGCCAAAAAGATGATGGTCCCAATTATGTCAGCCTGTCTCAAAGTTGGATTATGCTCGGATTTTCCGACAAGTCAGCTTAGTGTGTCATTATATCACATTTTCCTCTTAGAATAACTACTGAAAATAAACTCGTTCCCGCAGTGAGTACTAGTACTAGTGGCTTGATTACTAATAAATGCGACGTGGAAATTAGGGACCTGGCATGCGCGCGAAGGAACAGAGTGCCATGGTGTCGCCTTGTATTTTCCGGGATTATTTCACGGTGGCTTTGCAGGCGTGAGCCACATGCCAGACGTTTGAGAACCACAGCCTAACGGGAGCGGCCATTGCGGTGTCTTCTTCGTGTTATGAAGGTGAGATTGATGGAGGTTGTAGAGGTTCTGGATGGAAGAACAGATCATGCGACGCTATTCAAGTTCAGGAAAGGTATACCTTGAGGTATACAGAGGACACTCACAGACTCCGGACTTTCGTGAATGACTTCTCCTCCAACTGCCTAATCAGGAGACGTGGAAGCCAGTGGTAGCCTTCGAGCATTCTTGCAGATTTTGAGGTTATTCTGTTGGGCGATTGCTAGAATGATGCCCAGCTGTTGAATCCCACGTAGTGTCGGGTCGGCCGACAATGCCTATGGGAAGGTGGCATTGATCTGTGTGTCCAGTGCCGCGTGGTCATCGGGTTTCCGTTTATCCTTCACCATCTTTCTGTCACATTCACCAGGAACTGCCAAGTCGGCATCACTCGTCACCAGCGGCCGGTGAGAGGGGAGAGCCCTAGCTGCATGCCAGTGCCTTGGGGACCCTGGAGGGACAGCGTGTTCATTTCCACTGAGATGTCGCTTCCTTATTTTCCTTCATCCGTTTCACCCGTGTCTGGTCAGTGTTTCCACCGGGTTGACCGGATCTCTCGTCCATTGAGGTATTGGCGCGGAGGAAGGGGCCCCTAACAGCAACTTCAAGGCGCGCCGCGCCGCTGCGGCCCCTATAATACGCTGTGCGGCTCCCGGGTAAGATAAGCCACTTCGAAAAAAACCGACTCCCGGTCTTTTTTTTTTCTTCAATTCCCGGACCCGTTGCCAGTCTCAGGCAGATTCGTACCAATTCTACCGATGCCAGTGGCCGGTTGATAAAAAAAGAGGAACACACAAGACTGAGGACTATCCTATCGCGAGACAGTTTAGCGGCATGCGCGTTGCAATCGTTGGCTCTGGCGTGACAGGCCTCGCGGCAACCTGGGTACGCTCTCTTTCATTCTCTTGGAGATTGAGCTGCACCTGTAGACTGTACCCTTCTCCTAGCTTCTAAACGAGTACTCTACACACGAAGTACAACTCTACGAGGCCGACTATCGCGCTGGAGGCCATGCCAACACGGTGCATATCGCTCTGCTGGGGAAAGCGGCCGTCGGCGTGGACACGTACGTCCATACTTCCACAGATTGAGCCCCCCGGTTTGCATACCCACGCGACTGATCTCCTTTGCAACCAGCGCCTTTGTAAGTGCCCTGTGTCAGAGATATTATCGTTTCCTCTACCCGTCCTTGCCATCGCCCCGACTACCTGACTCCCCTTCTTTCGTAGATCGTTTTCAACCCCCAGAATTGCCCGAACTTTCTTCGGTTCCTCAAGTTGCACGAGCGGACTGTGGAGTTGATCAAGACCGATATGACGTTTAGCGTCTTGCGCGATGGTGGTGCCTTCGAGTGGGCAGGAGCTAGCCTGCGCAGCGTGTTTTGTCAGATTAAACGCATCTTCGACCCCGGAATGTGGCGCATGTTGTTCGATATTGCGCATTTCAACTCTTGCGCAGTGCGCGTACTTGCCGAAGAGGGCGACATGTCCATCGGCGAGTACTTGCGGAGGGAAGGATATTCACCGCAGTTCAAGAACAACTACTTGATTGTATGTCCCCTCTCACCCCACGCCTTTGTGGTCGGTTTGAGGACGTTGTCGTTCTAGCCCATGACGGCCGCCGTATGGAGTACCCCGAGTGTATGCGCCACTGACTTCCCGGCCAAGACACTTATTCGTTTCATGCACAACCACCACTTGTTGCAAGTCACAGGAAGGCCTTCCTGGCTTAGTATCAGAGGTGGCAGGTGAGGAGTGTTTATATGGATGCTCTCATTCGAATTGTTTTTGTTGCAGTAAGAAGTATGTCGAATCAATACTTTCTTGATTGCCACTCGGGCAACTGCACCTGTCAACGTGTGTGCGTGCTGTGTCGCAGAGCGAAGGGATGATGATACTCTTGACGGCAAGAGGGGGGCGTGAAATGTTTGACCACATCATCTTCGCGTGCCATGCGGACGACGCCCTGCACATTCTGGATGCAGGCAGCGGGGCAACATGTGAAGAGCGAGACATCCTCAGTACTTTCCGGTGGAATAGGAATGATGTTTGGGTACATTCAGACGAGGACGTGGGTGTTCATTTTCTCTCCTCACCTCGAACAAAATGGTGGCGAACCTTTAAGCTTTCCAGTTAATGCCTCGCTCTCGCCTCGCATGGTCCAGCTGGAACTCTATCATGCGAAGAAAATATGACGAGAACGGCACCGAGATTGTAGACGATCCACGGGTATCCTTGTGAGTTCCGCTCTGTCTTCCTACAAATCCCATCCCCACTCACTCCAGCGGTGCCGAACCAGGACATGTACGTGACCCACCCTCTCCTTTATTGAATCGTAAATTCAAACCTAAGCCAAACCTACCACCCGGAACCGGACCGAATCTAACAGACTGGATAAACAACATCCAGCACCTTTCAACGGAGAAATATGGCCATCTCTTCGTGACACTCAACCCGCACTCCTTTCCCTCTCCCAAGCACGCTTTCAACCGCCTCCCCTTCATGCACCCAGTGCTCTCCACCGACGGCGTGCGCGCCCAGCGCCGCCTTGTGCAGCTCAATGCCCGTGCGATAGAGGGCGGTCGGCATCGCGCGTTCGTGGGCGCATGGACCCACTACGGGTTCCACGAGGATGGTTTTGCGGCAGGTCTCCGTGCCGCAGCGATGCTGCCCGGCGTTGCTCCTCCATTCCCAATTGTCGACGCCGATGTAGAGCATGGTGAGCCGCGCGCGGGTGCGATTGCCCGTGTGTTCGACGTGCTCAATGCTGTGCGGGTATACTTTGGTCTTACTATTGAAAAAATGCTGTCCCTCGTGTTCTCGTCAGTTATGAAGAAGGTAGATTAGAGGCTGGTGGGATTGGGTTGACTGGTTGGCTCTTCTTCCATCCCTGGTAACTGTTGTGTTTGAGAGGTGCCTTGTAGGGTTTATCCTACTAGCATAGGCGGGTGACACGCAGAGAGTTGGTCATGATAAAACTATGCGTACCTAGGTTCGTGGCAGCTTGTATCGTGTCTGATCCGCGTTTTTCTGGACCCACATCGCGAGGGTAGACGCCATGCGGCCCGCACGCACGAGCTGAATGCCGACTTTCGCACCGTGCGTCTGCACAAACTCGACTACTCGCCTGAGCGGCGCGGTCGGCAAGTCTGTCCAAAGCCTCGCGTCCTCGGGAACAACCGTGGTCGCTTCCATGATGATGCCCCCCGCGCTGCGCGTCGAAAAGCCCTACAGCACCCGAGGACGTCGGTCAGATCGCAATTGCGGTTGTCAGGGCTGACGATTTAGTATTGTTTGCATGCATGCCGATATGCACCGGATGCGATCCCGTCGCGTAGCCGTTATCCGAACTGTACTGGCACATTGACAACGAAACGGTGGCCGCGGGGCGCATAAGTAGAAATCACGTTGGTCAGCAGGGCGCGTAGCGCAGGTTTCTATCGAAGGTGATGTGGTCGTAGATCACGCACGACGAATATTCGATTCGGGAATGTCACCCCTCGAATTGTCAATGACTCGAACAGTGGGGGTAGAGTTTTGTTCCTGGGAAGGACTCCTCCTAGCAAGGATAGTCGTCCACCTGAGAGCGAAGTGACGGGGCCCCACGATCCTGGGACCGGGACGGATGCAAATGCCCTTCAGGTATCACTCTAAACAATGACGTGTCAATTACTGGACACAGCGCAGTGCCAATAGTGGGCTTGTTAAGGGAGTAAAATTCTTTTTCCCTGGTGACGGGCCTGTTACCGTTGAGTTTCATGGCGATGGCAGCCGGCGTGAATGGAATGGAGTGCTAGGGATGGGGTACGACTGCCTTAAAATGGCGAGATGGGCTGAACCGCGTTGAACGGGGCCGGCCCGAGGCGTGTTGGTTAGTCCTTCGGTTACCTAATTAGGGATGTGCGAACACCTTCAAATTCGCACGTTGATCGACTTCAGTCCTTCTGCCTTCCAATCTCCGCCGCCGCCTGTCCACCTGACTCGGAGCATCCCGTTTTAAGACCCTTTTTGCAGCGTCCGCCGACGAGCCAGTTGCGCTTGCCTTTGTTTGAACTCCTTTATACGCTCCAGTTGAAACCCACGGTATGCCACTGCATTTAGGGAGTTTTGTGCTTTCTCAATGCCATCCGCATCGCCACCAACCTCAAGACGTGCAACACGCCAACACCTCGCACCTATTTGACCACCATACAGCAGGCTAAAATCCACATCACGTTTTCCGGACCAAGTCTCCGCCATAGTGCGGGGGAGAGTGTTCTTGTCCGTTCCTGTCCGTCTTCATGGAGAATGCCACAGACAGCGGTTTATGGTTGATCCCCGCGTAGTAATTCCGCGTGCTTGGTTATGCTCGTGTGCATCATCATGTAAACGCGTAGTCTCCTCACAGGCTGGTTTGCTATTCCAGATGGTATGATGGTGTCCTGCGACAGTGGTGAACGCAAGTATTGCGGCAGCTCACAGAGGAGGATCACAAGCCATATCGGCTACATCCGCATAGGATTCAATTTCGTATGGATCCCATCTGTCGCCGCCACTCTCGAGGATGCGACTTCCCAGGGCAAATCATATCACAGATGTGCACGCTATTCCTCGTCTGCAATCGAACGTGTTGGTTCCGCCACGAGCGTCAGGTGCTCGTCGAAGGAATGCGACCCCTTAAATTCCCATTTTTGTACCGCCGATGACCCGAATGCTCTCAATAACACTTTGCACGAGTGCAGCGTGTACCCCATTCACGCCACACTTGTGAACAACATTGCAGCCCGAGACTCCGACCTAAACTTTGCGGCTTCTCCTATCCGATAAGGTTGTCGACTCGTCCCCTTCCACAAACATCGTTTCGTCGCCTAGTCCTCCAGTGCGTTCAACCAGACTGTATCCTAGCAGTACCAACAGGTCTCGCAGGTGCCAAGATGCAACTACCAGATCTACTTACGGAGGATTTCACTATCATTGGGGAGTCGATGGATCGGATCCACAAGCTGACGCAATTTTATTCTACTCATAGCTTGCGAATTGACAGGGCCAACCGAATTCGGAAGAACTTTTGGCCGGAGTTGTCAAAGGCGGGGAACGTGTTCACACCCAGTGGGGTGCTTATCAACGATATCCACTATGCTGCTCAATATAAAAGTGAATGACTGCTCGCGTTCGACCGCGTCTTTCACTGGCATTTTATTGGGGCGGTCCTGGACTACTCGTCACGCTCCCTGTTGAAAGACTCATTCTTAGGGGACGCCGTGCGGCACAGAGCGTGATGGTCCCGAGAGCGTACATAATCCTGCAGCTGCTGATACCTGTGGTGTTAGTGTGGCAGAGGAAACCAGAACGCGGCACGAAGAGAGTGGGGCTGTTTGGTATGCGTGTAACTTGGCCGTCGTCACAGCTAGTGCACTAGTCACTATTCTTCGTGCTCAACAGAAACAGTTGGGTATGATGTGTGTCATTCAGAGAATATGAGAGGGGTGATG
>Ga0307510_10004563_pt1 | contig 16309 bp, 14 predicted proteins | sample 12_EM_MG_FD_207224 | JGI IMG/M metagenome (GOLD analysis project Ga0307510, IMG submission 207224) | Populus trichocarpa ectomycorrhiza microbial communities from riparian zone in the Pacific Northwest, United States - 12_EM | ecosystem: Host-associated > Plants > Roots > Unclassified | place...
TCGTAGTCGTGGATGCTCCAGGGATTTGGATTCGGTGATGGCGGTGGAGATAGGTGAACCCATGGTGATGTTTGAGGGCCATGATATACGGTGTATGCAGTTGAGACGCGGGTTTTCTCCTCCTTCCAAGCTTTGAGAATACGCGAAGGTTGCGGACAGACGGTGAAAGTGGCCTATGATTTAATGGCATTGACTTCCTCTTCGACTTCTTGAAGTCGTCTTAGTCGCTCATGCTGGGTCTTCACGGTCTACGATGGGTGTGAAAGGTCAGAACCCGCCGGGAATGACATACGAAAAAAAGGCGTACCTGTTGTAGTCCCCCCGTTAGAGCAGCCACCTTCGAGAAGGTGTCGTTCGTCTCCGCGAGTGCAACTTCTGTATCCGAGCGTCAGCGACTAGTTAGCGAGTTGAACAACCGGCTGACCGTCAGGCATCGTGTCGTCAGGACGATCCTCGTCCACCTCGATCGGCGGGTCAAGTTCTCCAAAGGCAGTGTCTTGAACTTGGAAGAGGTTCTCCAGAACGTCTACGACTTCTTGAGGTCGTTTTCGACGTTTGGTGGCCAACTCGAGGTCCCACTGCAGGCGTTGGTTGTAAAGGGACCACGTCTCACGGTCGAGAGCCTCGTCGAAAGGCTCAATTTCCCTATCTGAATTCAAAAATCGATTATAAGACCCGGGCTGTCACGCGCAAATCCCGGTGGCAACTCACCGTCGTCCTCGTCCTTCAAATCCTCAAATTTCTTTCCGTGTATTCGTAGGTTGGTTTTCGCCTTTTCAAAAGTCGCGTCGATAAACTGCCATGATGGTAGCTGGTGAGAAACTGCTAGAGGTACGTTGAAAAAAAACCGATCCGCACCTGTTGAGCGTACGGAAGGAGAGTGTCCCTCTCAGCTTCCAGTCCACTCTGGCGGATACGTTGTTCGAACTGATCGAGAATGGCCTTGCCAAAGCTAGCTTTCGTCCTGTGCCAATCTCGAAGAGAGTCGACGTGTATGCGCGTCATATCCTCGCGGGATTCATCCATGATGAGGAAAGAGAAGAGCAAATTCAAAAGGAGGGCATGTAACGTCGATTCAAATTAGGCCACTATGTGTTGAAACTTGGGGCTTGAAGCTTGAAGCTTGAACACTAGGTAACTTACTGTATGGTGTGCTGCAGTGTGCAGTAGGTTTCACGACGCGCCCCGCGAGTAAACAATGGATCACGTGATTATAATGACAAGCCCGATCTTACGCAGTTCTTACGCTCAGGCTCGAGCTTCTTCAGTGTTCACAACGTTCACGCATTCACGGTTCACGGGGATTCTCACACCTTTCCCCCCTTCCGATTCGACGCTTTTGTGGCGAAAGGACGGGCTATGCACTTCCCCAGAGTCCTTAACCACATTTGCCTTTATTTCATGTTCACATGTTATTTCGGGGTGATAAAGTGACGACATTGCAACGCATGAACTGAGAAACATGGCCTACGAAGAACAGCTGTTACCCGGGATGCCAACACGCTTCGGAGGTGGTCGGCATCGTTCCAAATGAATACCTCGCCCCTGAATATCCCGATTCAGTGTAAGTCCCAGCTCTGTGACGTTCTCGTAGACATCACTACAAAGTAGCTCAAACCCCATTTCCTCTTCAGCCCGATAATGACAGCGAGCCCCCCAATGCCATGGACTCGAACACAGCCCGAGGCCGCCGCGTCTCAGGGTGTCGGAGACGAAGAGCCTACCCCGCACTAACAAGAGAACATCGAACCCAGGTGGGGGTTTGTCAGTTAGGGAGCGAGTGTCACAGGCCAACATTATATCAACGTTAACTAGACGTCTGTGACACCAGAAAAAAACCAGTCTGAAAGACGGGAAGCATCCAAGATGACGAGTCTGGCTAAATGAGCGGTTCTCGCCGATCCGGCATACAAATCGCAAGTCAAACAGCATATATAGAGAAATGTGGTTTGTTGATAACCAAGAATCCAAGTTCCCAGAATCATCACACTTATTACTCACCTTACCGATGCCGACATCGCATAGACCCTATAGTAACTTTAGTTATCCCGAGGAGACGAAGCTCTCCGAAAGCTGATTGTATGATGGGCAGAGAAAAACCACGCGCGAAACCCGCAAAATGCAAAGCGAGGCCCACAAGCTTGGTAAGTGGTGGTACTACCGATTCGAAAAGATCCTGTGTCGAGATCGTGCCGCGCGGGTGAGATGACATGAGGTCCCAAAAAAAGCGGAAAAAAGGGCAGAAATCTTCTCAAGCCAAGACGAAAGGAGGGAGGAGATGAAAGGATGGCATGGCGGCTTCACGAAGTATGAGGCGGATCAGGAGCCTGCAGACAATAAGGCGCATCAACATCTTAAAACTGAAATAAATCAGCTCGAGTGGACTGTTCACGTCTGGTTTGATTCTAGAGCTCATTGGCAGGCCCACCACTTCAGTTCGATGGAGTGTGACTTTGTCAAGTCGGTAGGCCTAGAAGTGGACCGTTACAGTAGGGAAGGGGGGGCAGGAGCCCGAGTGAGATTATGGATCAAACGAAGATAAAACGCGTGCGTACTGTTTTTCGAATACCAGATCCTGAAATCCTGGGACGGTTGGAGGCATGACTTGTCCCTTTCAGGAAGGTTGGGAGAGTGTAGAGGGTGTGTGAAAAGCTGAGCGGATGAGAGAGCATAGGAGATCAGCTTAGTTGGATCATGACTGGATTTTGCTCAACAGCCTCTTATATACTACATATAAAGTAGCTACCAGAACTATCAAGAAATGAGAAGAATAAAATAGAACAGTGAGGAAAGATCTCCATCGACGTAGGCCCCTTTCAACAGCAGTAGGGTTGTACTTGCATAATTTGCTACAGGTAGGGTTGAAGGTGAACGTTGAACTTGAGCATCGTTCACATCATGGACTAAAGCGTCACATTCATTTCTCGAAACTCACAAGAGGGAAGTGGAGCTAGTGAAGTTTTGTGAACTGAACGAGATATTGTACCACCAGCGCAAAAGCTAAATTAGAGGGTCTTTTCCGGAAGTTGACTGATGCCTGATGGGAATCGAAGCGCGCTTTGTGGCCGGTGGCCGGCGTGCTTAAACTCCGCCGGCCGCCGGCAACTGTGGGCCGTGGGCCACGGACCCATTCCGACGGTCAAAACTGGCCGACCTGCTGAACTTTCCTGCCTGAAGAAGAAAAAGGATGTCCCCTCAAGGGGAAGAAAATTCGAACCAAAACCCCTCCCCCTTCCCAGGAATGTCGATATCGCAACACAGCAGAGTGGGAGCGCCGAAGGAACTGACATGTTTTTAATTCACCGGTTCCAACGAACAACGCCGAAGTCATTTCTTCGCCTCGTGTCATCCCCGCTAGATGACTGCGTGCGGCGCTAGTCATAGAAGTTCATGGCGCCGAGTATTCATTAACATTCATCCCCCCCTTCGCATCCACATCCACAGGTACCCCGCCTTGTGCCATACTGTATGCCCGCGCCGCCTGCACGTCCCCTATCAACCTACATCCTCGTCACACCTTTTGCAACTTAGTTGTCCTGATAATGTAGTCCTGCTTCAGCTCTAGGCCAAGTTGTCTGTCACCATCGTAGCGTCAAGGATACGCCTGTCGAATGACCAGCTATATGGATATGAGGGGCGCTTTTTTTTGTCGTTTGAGGGATACTCATACATCGTGGTAGATCGTACTAGCGAATGGAACAACACCACTTCGACGGACAGTAGTCGATTTCTCTCAAGCCCCAGGAACTTCCCTTCGATGCCATTTCCCCAAAGTGTTCTGGTACTGTCATCGACCTCGAACCCGTCCTCGCTGTGATTAGTATTCCACTCTCTTTGTATTCCCGCCCACAACTGTCCCACACCTTGTCGTCACGTCCAGCTCGAAAATTCATGGCTGTACTGCAACACACATTCGCACAGTCCACGAAGAGGTCCACTCACCCTGTGGTACCTACGATGACCTATAGCCCACGACAACATATTCACCTGACATCAGCGCCGTTGTGCCAAATGGACGTCGACGGGCTAGTTGGCTATGCTTTTGCAAGGCTAAATACACGATAATGGGTGCTGGTGAGCCGGTGCACTTACTCGTTCCTCGGTCCACCGCCACGTTGCCTCCAGGCAACATCTGGATCACAATCTCGCCCAAGGTAGCTGATTCAGGCATGAAATTAAGCACAATCATGTCTTGGGTAGTAGGTATAATGGTAGTACGTACAATATAACAGAGAACCGATGGAATTTACGTCCCTAGCGAGTTGATTGATGCTGCTGCATGAATAGGTCATGAAACGGTGTGTGGGCCACCTACAAGCTAAACGAAGTTGTTCAGGGAAAATAGAGAGAGTATGGGACGCGTGCATGCTGTCGCAATACCACGCCAATCACGTCTACTTCCTCCAGTTGACAGTTGGACACCCGTGAGAGAAAGTATGTAAATAAAGCGGAATTTCTTGGGGCCATTCCAAACTCGTCGTACGTGAACATTCATGAATCTTAGTGGATCTTCACGCTTTCGAAGCTATTTTCCTTTGCAATTGCTAAAGTGTGGCCTTAGAGATGAGCGCACCAGGGTCTTCGCCGAAGTGTTCCTGAACGAGAGGCACCACGAGGTGCAGTGGGCCATTATCCAGATGCACCACACAGTAGTGGGGTATGTCACACATGCTCCCTTGAGTCCCACAACGACACTTCGTGAGCACCACACTCGACCTCGAGACCTTCTCGGCGTCCCCAACAGCCCCATTTTTTTTTTTTTTCCTTTTTATCCCCTGGCTGAATAAGTAATAATTAAGTATCTTCTCATATTGGCGCTCGAACAGGCCTTTCGAGGGAGCTTCCTGGTTCACGGAGGCACCCTCCTTTCCGAGGCCCCATCGCTCGGGTTTCAAAACGTCGTTTGAAATTGTCAAGAGATGTAGATGAGCCCCATAAACCCTCAACCCACGCACTGGCCCGGCTACAGTGTGGAAGCGCCGATATCCCCTACGGTATTGGGAATAAAGCATCTCCAAAGAACTACTCTTCCGTACTGTATAACGGGACCTTATGCTAGCCTTTGGGCCAAAGGCCCAAAGCTGCCGAACCCCCACAGATAACTTAGTACTGGCTGCGAAAATCCCGCGATTAGAGTTTTTGAAAACTGAAACAGAAAAAACGGGGTTTGAAGGTGTGGGAAAGACGATTCACTGGCAGCTGCTGCGCTGCTGGCTTGTCCTTCGACCCTCTGGATCGCATACACGTTGACATCCACCCGTGTACGCATCCACTCACAGGTTTGATGCTACTGTTTTATGGGTCCATCCCATCTCTTCTTTCCCACACTCTCGGATTTACGATCAAGTCGGAACGCCACGTCACGTATTGGACCCTTTGCCGGTGAGAAGGGATTGTCAGCCGCGGCGACAAACCTGATTACACTGCCATCCCGACACTTTGTAAGACAATCTGCGGGGGGCATGTCTCCTGAAATTCCATCAAATTTAATCCCTCCGACAGGGAGGGACCCGTCCTACCTACCGACCACCCGACAATCGACAATCGCCACTATTCCTGGACATCGGCGTCAGGACAACTCGAGTTCCTGTTGTGTCCCCAGTGTCCCCAGCGACGATTGATCCCAATTGATGAAGCTGACGTTCGCCGACACATCGAAGAGGCTACGCATCACCTTACCGTTTTTTTCGTAGACAGGAACGGTGTGTTGGCCCCGGTTACCCGAGATCCATCAAGCATGGGTTTGACCCTTATAATTGGGATAGCCAGACACAATTTGGGGGAGTGGGAGCCACGCATGTCCGCGTCAACGTGAGTCCATGCATTCTTATACTAGCCGCTAAGATTCTGACCGATGTTTGCCAACTACCTTCTCACAATCGCCGGGCTATCGTTAGACCCCAAGACTTTAGGCGGGCCCCAATTATACTTGGTCGTTTCATGAAGTTCGTCCCTTAGTTGGTCGACAAATTAGATTGTAGAAATCTAGAGACCCCAGGGGTTGGGCTTACCACCACATACAGTAAAATAGACTCATAGAGGGATTCGCCGTACTGTCGTTACATCGTTAGGCACCTCAGTACAACATACTACGACGTGTTCGACACTACCACTGCACCCACCTACTAGTTCTGTAAGGTAGCGGTAGATTGACCAGTGACAATGCCGAGCTGACACTGCACCACGTGTAAGGGGTGAGTACTGGTGAGTCATTGGCACACATCGGCAATGCAATAAATTGCAGGAAATAGTGTTCATCCTATGTATTATATCCGCTGTGCATAATCTTCCTAGTTGATGCTTTCGTCTTTGGTGGCTTTCCTATCAACGTCGAGTGTGGACTATTCATTACGGACCAAAGCACCATACCTTCTTGGGTCCACGTGTGAACCTCTACCACTCACTTGGCCTACTCTTACAGTATACGACTTTCCGCCGGCGTGCCCACGGTGCCTTAGTCCTCATGCTTTTTCCTGCCCTCATCCTCGAGTTAGGTCCAGATCCCTTTGGGAAATTACATAAAGCCCCGCCATTACTCCGTAATAGAGTGGACTTATTGAGACAGAGAACTCGAGGAGTGTCAGGAGTACAACACAGAATGTTTTTGTTTTGATACATGAGGCCGCCGGTTTACCACAGGGAGCCGTCCTACCTCCCTACACCCCCCCCCCCTCACTCTGCCCCGAGTCGCAGAAAATGTACCCCTCGCGCAGTGAGTCATAAATTCTCAAAACTACCCTCTCTTTGATCAAAATGGTATTAGCCTCAATTGTCCAAATTCATGGCGACGCCCCTTCTCTCCAGCACACTCCCTCATCCCCGCCTCGATCTCATCCCGAGCGTCCTTATTCGCTTCGCGATCTGCCAACAATGCATTCCCAAGGCTACGACACCTCAGGTCGAAAAGACGATATCGACCGAACTATTTGCAATTGCCACCTCATCGAGGAAACCTCACCCCCACGCTCTGAATCAGATCCACACGTCATTCAAACACACATCAATCATACATCGGCCCTCCTTCATCGCTCTAAGGAGTTCGGCCAGCCAGACGATGTCGAGTCCACAATCAAGCACCTTCGTCATCTCCTCAAACAGCCCCTCGAAGACTTCAATCTCCCTCGCCATGCCGTGACGACGTCGCTTATCGAGATGTTGGCCGCGAGGGTGAAGGGGGGAAAGGGCTGTGCGTTGGATGATATGAACGAAATCATGGACCTATGCCGCGGGCTTCTCACGTCTAGCGCTGCGCCGCCTTATGTGATCGCTGCACAGGAAGCTCTCGCTCGAGCTACGCTGGATATCTTTTGCTGTAACAGGCAGATACCGTCCCTAGATCAAGCAATTGGGTACCTAAGAGATGTCTTGAAGGTTCATCCTTCGGGTTTATGCGGGATTTCACTTAGTCTTGCCAACATCCTTGCCATTCGGTTCCTTACGTTACATGTCATTGATGACTATGAGGAAGCAATAAAGGTCCTGCACAAAATAACAGAATCATCGCCTGGGAATCGGTCAGGCTCACATCATATCGAAGCATCATCACTGACTATGGCACTTCGACTCTCCCGATCAGTTGTGTATTCGAACCTCGAAGACGTTGAGGAGGCAATATCACACTGTCGTTCTTTCTTGGACCATGCCTCGCTTTTTGGGAATCCTCTCCATCCTCTAGTCACCGAGCTTTTGGAGCGTCATATAGACAAACAGTCAGAATATCCAGTGTCTATGCTAGGCCCACAAGAAGTGCATACGGAATCTGCTGCCCACCTGTCATCATCCGTACAGAACGGAGACGACGAATCCGAAGTCGTACAACTCGTTCCACCACTGCCGATTGTGGAGGAGAAGATAAGACATCTTAGGCAACTTCACTCCACGGCCCCCCAGGGGACTGATCGGCGAATACAACTCCTCAAGGACCTTGCACACTGGTCAAACGCGAAGATTTCTCTAACGAATGACATCGGAGACGTTGAAGATGCTATCAAGTGTCAGAGGATGTTACTCGATTCTACTCACCCGAGCGACCATTCCCGATTCTACCATCTTTCCTCACTCGCCAACCTACTCTTTCTGGCCTACAAACGATCTGGTAGAATTGAGTACCTCGACGAGTCGATCGCACTCCACCGTCAGGTTCTCGATCAGAAGGAAACGCCACTGACCCGCTTTGTCACGATTCGGTGGCTTATCGGATCTTTATCCGTTCGCTATCGATTGTTTGGTCGCAAATGCGACTTGGGCGAATTGATGGATCGATTCAAATCGGGTGTCACCGATTCGTACGCGCCGGTGCCCTCTAGATTCGAGTTAGCATGCCAATGGGCATATTCTGCTCGGATTTTCCGGAACAGCACTCTCCTACCGGCATATCAAAATGCCATGTCTCTGATGCAAGACTCGTTAGTCTTCGGTCCGACTTTGAGCATTCAATACGACCGTCTCGTCGAGAAGCGTCAGCTCCACGAGAAGACCCCGCTGGATTTCGCATCGTATCAGATCCGTGCAGGCCAAGTCGAACGGGCTATCGAGGCTCTGGAACACGGAAGGACACTACTCTGGTCGGAACTGCGTGGTCTCCGTGCCTCGACTGATCAACTTCGCGCATCGCATCCTGTTTCAGCGGATAGATTCACCTCCATCAACCAGGAACTCGAGGCGCTGACCACATCCCCATCGTCGGGTGCTAGCGTGCAACTGGGTTTAGATTCTGTTGAATCCCAAGATTACGGGGGGATGGAGCAATTACACCCCCTCATGGTAAAACAACAGGAGATTTTGAAGGAACGCGACGCGCTCATATCGCAGATTCGGAACTTGCAAGGCTTCAAGAACTTTCTGAGGCCACTTCCCTTCGACACCCTTCGCTCTGCGGCCTCGCATGGGCCGGTCATCTTGATAAATCATTGTAAATGGCGCTCAGATATCATAATTCTCCTCCAAAATTCTCCTCCATCGCTTATTCCCACATCCTACAAGTTCTTCGATCGGGCGAACAGATTAAAAGACAGGATATTAGGTATGCGAAATGATTCAGGACTCGACTCGCAACAATATGATCGCGCTCTCTCCTTTGTACTCGTAGACCTCTATGAGCTCGTTGGAAGGCCAGTTATCGAGAGACTAAACGAGTTGGGAGTACCGGAACAATCCCGAGTTTGGTGGTGTCCAACATCGGTTTTTGGGTATCTCCCCCTTCATGCCATGGGCCCTATTCCATCGGATGATGGAATTACACGATATTTCTCGGACCTGTACATTTCGTCATATACCCCATCGCTCTCCGCTCTCATCGCGTCTCACAAACCCGATTCACAAACGCACACTTTACCACCCCTACTCCTCGTTGCGCAACCCAGTCAATCTCTCCCCGGAATATGGAACGAGATCCAAGCAATACAGGCTCTCAACCTGCCATCGAAAAACCTCATTTCGCATCAGGCAACGCGTTCCGCGGTGCTCGATGACCTCCGCCATCACCCATTTTGTCATTTTGCGTGCCATGGGGTTCTGACGACTGGTAGACCATTCGACGCTGCTTTGGTGCTACACGGCGGAGAGAATCTCACCCTACTTGACATAGTGCGATCCCAACTTCCGGACGCTGAATTCGCGTTTCTTGCAAGCTGTCACACGGCCGAATTGTCGGATGAGAATATTCCCGATGAAGTATTACACCTTGCTGCTGCAGCACATTATTCTGGCTTCAGAAGCGTCATCGGGGCGATGTGGGAGATGGCCGACGAAGACGGGCGGGACCTCGCCAAGTACTTTTATAGGTCGATGTTCTCAGATGAGGGACAAGGAGTGCCCTACTATGAGAGATCGGCGAGGGCTCTGGTGCATGCGGTGCGGCAGTTGCGGAGGAAAGGCGTCGGCCTTGAGCGGTGGGTGAACTATGCCCACTTTGGTGCGTGAAGTGGGAAAATTAGTGAGTATGCTGACCGTGCTGGGACTTGACCTTTGGAACCCTGACTACTAGTAGAGCGGCCGATAACTGTTTAGACGGACTATTGTAGACAGACGGTTGTACCTTCTAATTAATTATTCAACAAAGTAGAGAAAGTGAAAACTTATGTCGAACTTTGTGATAAATATGACATCGTTCTGCGCCGACGCAACGTCATGGCCTTATCCCCTCGACCCTGATCGGCTCAAGGGGCACATGTGACACCGCCGGGTTCGAGGCTGTCCCACGCAACCGCCTGCAGAATCCAGCTTTCGAGCTGAGAAAAAAAAAGGGACTAGTCCGCGACGCCAATCTGCAGGCTGTGGAGTGATCCCATCAATCTATCCATCACGGCAAGCTCAACTTCACCTGAACGCATGCCTTCCTTGCCTCCTGTTTCGCACCGACGCGTGGTTACACCAGTGCATATCGATACGACTTTTGTCGAGGAGAGCAGTGTATGATTTTTGCGCGGCCATGGAAACGGGAAGGGGTGTGTGTCGCGAGTCAAAGGCCAGGCAGCATGTCAATGTACATACTCGTAGAAATTATACCCAAAAGTGTCCGAAGAAACCGTAGGCGTAGAACTTGAAAAAATTTGAAATGATATTGAGTGCTCCACACCCTGCCAACACGCGGGCGAGCCGAACGAGTTCGATTCCAGTTTGCAACGAGCAGGCCAGATCGCTCACGGTGCGGTAGTTAGATTAGATATAGTATTAGTCAGGCTAGCGTACCATGCAAGGAAGAGAGCAGGAGCAAGATGGATGGACACCAGGCGAGCCTCAGCCATGGAACAATGGCCCTCCCATTTTCACCACATCCTATACTCTGTGCTCGCGCATGCCACACTGAGTACCTTTAATTTTGGTAGTTGAATGTACGTACTTTCCGTGACGCAATTTGTCGTTTGCCGCGCACGCGCGGTGGCAGCAGCGTATACAGTAGCACTAGAAATATCAAAGAAGTCTACATGTGGACTCGAGTATTTGCAGTAACGATCTGTGACAGCGGGTTTATATCTTCGGTGTATTCGTGCCCTGTCTGGTAGAGTTGCCTCCATTGCTCCCAACACATAATAAAATACCGGCGTCGGAAGACAGAACAGTAAAGGCCCTCGGACTCGGACCTTGTCAGACTGCACGTAAAGAAAGCCTTTGGAGGTGGGAATGGTTCCAGAAGTCAGCCTAGCCATGAAATATGCCTGCTATGGGTATCGTATTGTATGAGGGGCTGAGCTCAGTTTGACACTGTAGAATGACGCGGCGCGCTGAGCGGGGGCTGAACGCGCTGAACACTGACGTGGCAACGGGAGATCCGATCCGCCTCATCGGCTAACGTCGGGAACCAACGACCTATCAACAGTCAAGATTATGTAACCGACATGTACCGCGACATGGTGCGCCGCCGTGTGCGAGGAAGAGGAGGATTTACCGTGTGCAATGCTCGTACTTCACTGGCAGCTCTTGGGTACGGGATATACGAAGCATTTGGAACCCCCCAATTCTCTTGCTGCGACTGCGTGCATGCCAGGACACAACTTTGATTGAGCACATCATGCTAGTATGTTGTTTGAAAAAGGAGGACTCCTCCTTTTCCAAACAACATACTAGCACAATGTGCTTAATCAAAGGTGTTATGTCCTAGTGTACACACAGTTTTAGCAAGAGCTGCATCCTTGTTTGCTCAATGGAACCCACGAATCTGGTTTGTCTCACCTTCCATCAGAAGCAAAAACATGGAGAAAAAACTGATGATGTACGTTCTAGCACCGGGAGCATGAGGAGAAAACAGGACCTGCATGTTGGCCAAAACGGGCCAGTCACCCAATCCGCAGGTATAAGGTCGAATGTCCGGAATCGATATTGACCAATAGCCGAACCGGTCGTACTTGGAGCTAATAACTCGCCCCAAGCCCTTGTAAGTTGTTTCTCGAGCTGGTGAAGATCCGGCGAAAGCGCATAACGCGGAAAGTGCAGTGGGACAAAAATGGGGAAAGAGATGCCCTTATTTCAGGACGTAACCCGAGAGGAGTGGGAAAACTAGCCTAAGTCTCGAAACGCCAAGGCACATTGGGGTAAGACCTAGAGGTGATCGGTTTGGTTCATCTGGTCATGTCGTGCCATGGTGGGATACTAGTCCCCTGCGCCCTTATTCTGTTTTTAGCTCATTACTGGATGACCTTACGCCACAGTATGTGTCGTATTCGGATTGTCGTGTCTGCCTTGCGTTTCCCTTGCCTTTGATACACGCGTCGATAGTGTGTGCTCTGGCGCTGACCAGAGGCTTTCTCAACGATCAGCCTGAAAGATGCGATGTATTATAACTCGCCCTACTCTCCCCACTCATCTACTCTGACTGGGAACGTGAGCCTTTGCTTGCTCTCCTCCCTTTGCTAGTCGAAGATGGACCAGATATCTCGAGATAGTACGTCCAGAAATCACATCTGCGCACCCCGATACCCTTCTAATTTTGACTTTGCAGATCTCATCACTGACACCCAAATCGATGGCCGCACCACTCCCCAGCATGATATCGAATCGTTGCCTCAGCCTCCTCCAGAGCGTCTTCCTTCCTCCCACGAACTGTTAGCAGCGAGTCCCAATCTCCCCAACCCGTCAGATCAAAGGGAAGACTTCAACCAAACCATTAATCATCTCACGGAAGAGGCCTCCCCTCCCCTTGCGCCGGCACTCACACCCTATGACGTTCAGAGACTCCTTTATCATACTTCCGCTCTCCTTCATCATTCCAAGACTTCCAGGGAGCTTGAACCTGTTAACTCCACAATTAGAAACCTTCGCCATCTCCTAGACTATCCCCTTGAACACTTCAACGTCCATCGTCATTCAGTCACAAGGTCGCTTGCCGAGATGTTGGCCATGAGAGTAAACATGAAGGAAGAAGGGGGCGATGCATTGAAGGATATCGACGAAGTAGTGGTCCTCTGCGGCAAGCTCCTCACTCCAAACACTTCCCCATGTCATTTAGCCCGGGCATCTCAAGCCCTGACTCAAGCCGTGCTTGATGGGTATCACCGTGGAACGCAATTGCTTCCCTTAGACCAAACAACTGAATTCCTCAGGGAAGCCCTGAAGACTTGTACACCTGATTTTCGTCACGTTTCTCTCGATTTGGCCAATCTTCTCGCCGTTCGCTTCCTTACGTCTCATAACGAGGACGACTATGAAGAAGCAAGACAAGTCCTACACGAAACCACTCATTCTCACTCCCCTGGCGATCGCAATGACCCATACTTTTTCCAAGCCTCATCACTGGCGACCGCCCTTGGAATCGCCCAATCTATCCTATCTTCGAGCGCCGAAGATTTAGGGGTGGAAATCTCCCGCTGCTATTCTTTCACCAACCACTCTTCTCTTTTCGGAAATCCACTTCACCCAGTGATCACGGAGCTTTTGCGGCATCACGCCAGCACGTTCTCTAAACACCTCGGGCCTGGGCAAGGCGTGCCAACAACACATCTATGCGTTGACCGCCCGCTTTCACCCCTACCGTTGGGCCCAGAAGGGGGAGTCGGTGCTAGTGGACATGACACCACCCAAACCGGCCCTTCTCCACTGGTCGAAGTCGAGAAGAAAATAAGGGGTCTCCGAAATCGTCTCTCTACAACCAAGCTGGGGACCGATGGTCGAAAAGAGGGCCTCAGAGAACTTGTGCGTTTGTACGAGTTCAAGATTCACCGCACCAAGAATATAGGAGACATTAAGGACGCGATCAAGTGTCACCGAATGTTGCTTGATTCAGTTCACCCCGGCGACTCATCTAGATTCATGGATCTTTCCAGCTTCGCCAATCTCCTTCTTCAAGCGTACGAACAAACCCATGAAACTGGAACTGAGTACCTCTACGAGTCAATTGCTCTCCACTATGAAGTCCTCAAGCAGGAGAGCGCAGAGGTGACTCATTTTCGCACTATGACACGGCTTATAAGCCTGCTGTCTATCCGCCACCGGTTGTCTAATTGCGAACGCGACATGGACGAGATCATGGACCGATATAAATCAGGTGTCAATGATAGATATGCAACGGCGCCCTCTAGATTCGAGTTGGCGTGTCGATGGGCGGACTTCGCTCGTATTCACAGACACAGCTCTCTCCTAGTTGCCTATCAGATGTCCATGTCTCTGTTGCGAGAGGCATTAACCTTCGAGCCGACCTTAATTATCCAACATAACCGTCTTGTCGAGAAGCATTACCTTTACGAAACGATGCCGTTAAACTTCGCATCATATCAGATCCGTGAAGGCCAAGTCGAACATGCTATCGAGACTCTAGAGCAAGGGAGGGCACTACTCTGGTCGGAAATGCATGGTCTCCGTACCTCGTCCCATCAACTCCGCGCGGAGTTCCCCATTTTAGCGGATTGTTTCACTACGATCAACCGAGAACTCGAAGTGTTGACCACATCCCCATCGCCGAGTGGGAATGTGGATATTGACAACTGGGAAGTCCCAGCTCATGGGGGTAATGGGCAGCACCAACGTCTCATGCTTCAACAGCAAGGCCTTTTAACAAAGCGTATAGAGCTCATTTCGCAGATCCGGGACCTGCCGAACTTCAAAGATTTCTTGAAGCCACCTTCCTTCGACACCCTTCGTTCTGCTGCTTCACGCGGTGTGGTCATCATCATAAACCACTGTAAATGGCGTTCAGACATCATTATAGTCCTCAGTAATTCCACTCCTTTACATATATCGACGTCGTACAGGTTCTTTGGTCGTGCAAATGAGTTAAAGGACAAGTTACTTACTGCTCGAAGGGATCACGGACTCGAATCTGATCACTATAACAACGTCCTTGGCTCTGTATTGGCCGACCTCTATGAGCTTGTTGGCGAACCCGTTATCAAGAAACTTAACGAGTTGAGAATTCCGGAGCAAACTCGAGTTTGGTGGTGTCCCACGTCGGTTTTTGGATACCTCCCTCTACACGCAATGGGCCCAATCCCGTCCAGAACTACATCCCCACAACCGCGATATTTCTCAGACTTGTACATTTCTTCATATACCACGACACTGTCTGCACTCATTGCATCTCGTAATCCACGTACCCCAATGCCCGTCCTGCCGAACATACTTGATGTCCAGCCCAGTCCACCCGCACGAGCAAATATCCAGGTTATACAGGATCTCGACTTGGAAGTAACATGTCTTACTCCGGGAAATGTGACAGCCGCTACTCTGATTAATCAGCTCCCGCTCCACCGGCTTGCCGACATTGGGTATCATGGGGTTCTAGAGGAGGGGAAACCATTCAGCGCTTCGTTGAGGTTCCACACTAGGGACTACCTCACGATACTCGACCTGGTGCGATTGCGCATTCCCATTTGCGAATTCGCCTTCCTGCCAGGATCCCATACGGCCGAGCTAACTGAAGGAAGCATTCCTGGTGAGGCACTGCACTTTGCTGCGGCAGTGCAATATTTGGGATGCCGAAGTGTTATTGGGTCGATGTGGGCGACGCTCGACAGGGACGGGCAAAATCTGGCCAAGGATGTTTACTTCTCAATGTTCGCGGGAGACGATCACGGGGTACCTTACTATGAGAGGTCTGCAAGGGCACTCCGGGACGCTGTGAAGAAGATGAGAGACCGTGGGGTGCCGCTGGCGCGTTGGGTAGGTTTCGTCCATTTTGGTGCATGATTGATTCGAAGGCCTTGGGTCAGTCATCTTACCCCATCGAATAAGACTCTGTTGTTTATTTACTGTCCACGGGCAGGGAACGCAGGAAGATCCAATCTTTGCAGGATATGTTTTGCAGCATGGAGCCGCAGATAGTGTGGTATTTAAATCCAATGTGGCGCGTAACGTATTGGGGCACGGGAGGAGGGGCGTGTACTGCTGTAAGCCTGTAATAGTGAAATGTATACATTTATTCAACACGACGAGCACTCTCTGGCATCTAGAGACTGTCAAGTTACTACAGTGATCTAGTCTTATTTATCTATACGACTATAGGAAGTTTGTTAGGTTTTAAACCACCGCAAGCGCGCCATACTCCAACAACAATTGCAAAGTCTCCCGCTCTGGTTTCCGTGATGCCAGCAAATATGGGGTCTGATTCTCGCCAGTCCGTGCATGTACGTTTGACCCACGTTCAAGTAGTAACCGTACCACGTCAGTGTGACCATGGTATGACGCCAGATGCAATGGCGTCCAGTCCTCCTGTTCCGTTACGTTCACATCGGCGCCATTGTCAAGTAACAATCGAACTATATCCAGATGTCCGAATCGTGACGCTTTGTGTAATGACGTCCAGCCAATCATGTCCCGGGAATTAACATCCGCGCCATGCCTAATCAACAACCTTGCGGCTTCAAAATTTCCTTTTGTGGAT
>Ga0307510_10004565_pt1 | contig 16305 bp, 5 predicted proteins | sample 12_EM_MG_FD_207224 | JGI IMG/M metagenome (GOLD analysis project Ga0307510, IMG submission 207224) | Populus trichocarpa ectomycorrhiza microbial communities from riparian zone in the Pacific Northwest, United States - 12_EM | ecosystem: Host-associated > Plants > Roots > Unclassified | place...
ATGAAATGCTTTTGAATTGACCGCCAATGTTGTTTTAGCTGTAGGATATCTGGATACATAGCCTGAAATTCCAATTACTTGCTTGGTTCAGGTATCAGATCCCCTTCTATATTCAGAAATTTAGTCCTTTATTTTTGAAGTTTTTTCGTCGACCATTCAAAATCTATTGAATTTTGGAACCTGCATCATCTTATCTGATGAATACCTACTTATTCGAGACAGTTGAGTTCATCCTCTAAAGCTACCGACTTAGAAAGACAAATTGGTTTTTATCTTCTTTTTTTTCCATCCCTTGTCAACACTAGAAACTGAAATCTTCAAGCAGATTTTGCAAGGGAATTTAGAATTTCAGTCTGAGCCGTGGAATCATTTAGCTTTATGCTATGTTTCTTGTCCAAGGAATGAAAAAAACATGAAATTGTTTTGGCATGGATAAAACAATGTTGCCGAGCATTTTCACTTGATGAAAGAATTGGCATGGTAAGTAAATGCAGAATCACATGTGAGATTTGATGTCATTGAAAAGAAAAAAAGTTGAAGGCTATGGGAACCCATTGACATTCCTAAAAGAACATGGTGGATTTTTTAATGATTTTATAATTAGAAAAAAAAAAAAAAGAGATTGATAACCTCTCCATCTAATTCATAAGAAACAGAAGTTCAAAAATTGGATAGTCATCTAATTTCATAGTGTGTGTAGCAATTTTATACCCTCTCCTTCACATTTGATGCACAAGGACGTTCTATGGAGGGGTTTTGAGTAGTCAGATGCAAATCTTTTGAAATTATGAACAGTCAAATATAAATTTTAAGTACTCAAGAACGAATTTATTTAGACAAATTATAAACACTTTGATCTTATTAGTCCTAAAATCAGATCCAAATATGAGCTTTCATAATCCAAAAACAAGGCTTATTAGTTTACTTTAATCAAACAAACTTGATGTCATTAATAAGGATTAAGGAGCATTTGCAGTACAAAACTGATTTGCGATTCTCTCCAAGTAATTAAAGTGAGAAATTGTGAGAAGTTGAAGAGGATGCTGATATGTCTTCCGTTGCTTGAAAATGGCGAGCCATCTCCTCCCCCTCCTCTCAGAAGAATGTTAATATAACCAGAAGAATGGTGGGAGTCAGTAGTAGAGTGGGAGCATCCTAATGCTAAGGATGTCCTTCGTCCCCTTGTAAAGTTTGAAAAGTCAGGGCGTCCTTCTCCCCTTTGTGACTTGATAGCCTGGGTAATTTGCTTTTAATCTAAGTTCAATGAATTAGAATTAATTGTTGTGTGTATACAAGACAGGTGGACTCATCCCAATTCCCAACCTTAAAACCTTCTTTTCTTACTGATTCCTCTGCTTAATGACTAGGAATTTAAGTTTAATGAATTAGAATCTATTGAATGGTTCCTAATCCACACGATGTCGTATTTTGTGAGTAAATCATAGAATACCATCTTTTCTCTTATTGATTCTCGTCATGTCTACTAACTTGATTAACATTGATGCAGGTGGCTTTGCGGCATCCAAGCTTGGCTTCATCACGTCAAAATGGAATAATAATTTAAAATAGCAATAATAGAATATCTGATTTGTTGGATTGAGTTTATTATTTTTTTAAAGATATTCTACAAGCTGTTTTCCTATTACTTCACTCATGTTGGATCTCGTGAAATTAATTTCAAAATGTTCAGATTAATTTTGTTATTTTTATTTTTGAATATTGTATTAATTTCCTATTACTTCACTCAACTACAACTACTCAATAATTGATGAATGTGTATTTTTCTTTGTTTAAATTGGGTTGTATCAGAACTAATTTCATGAAATGAAATTTAATCTCAAACATAACTTTCACGAAACAACTTAAGCCTCTAAATTTGTTTTTGGAGTGATATTTGTTTAATTTCTGCATTTGTTTCTGCAAATCTAGTATTTTATATTCCTTTCAGTAATTTGATATTTTGTTTTCCCTTTTGTTTTTGCAATTTAGTATTTGTATTATATTTGTGCAATTTTTTGTTTTGGAATAATCGTATAACTTCAAGAATATATTTGCTCAATTTTTGAGATATCTACTCATTTTTTGCATTCTAGTATTTTATTTTTCACTGCTTTTGCATTCTGATTTATTTGGTTGTTGATTATGACTACCGAAAGAGATGATTCACTTCAGTCTGTGAGTGTGAGGTTGGATGAAAAGAATTATTCGTATTAAAGTTATGTAATAAGAAATTTTTTTAAGGGTAAGAAGATATGGGGATATGTTAATGAAATTTATATAATACCTGCAAATATTGAGGAGGGGAATGTTGCTTTGATAGATGTATGGAAAATAAATAATATAAATATTATTACTTGGATTAATAATTTTATTGAGCACCATTAATATGCAATTGATGAAGTATAAGACAATAAAAGAAATTAATGATCATTTGCAAAGGTTATTCACTCCTTAAAGACCCCTATATAGCAGTAAAATGTGGACCTCAGTCTTGTAACATGTTGATGTCCAAGAAATAAAAACTCAATTTCTACAATTATAATAGTAAACTGTGTGTGTGTGTTTTGAATTTCTTAATAGATTTCTAAATAATCATTCTGTCTTAAAAATAATATACAAAATTATTTATATTGTAATTGAACTGAAATAAAAATCAAATTAAAACAATTAAATCTAACTAAGATAGAAATTAAAAAATAAATATGACCAATAATTTTGAGCAATGATATGGATCTTGGTCAGTTTCTTAAATTTCATTTTGTGCTATTATAGATATGTTAAGATAGGCTGCCAGAAAAGAATATAAATTTCATTTTGTGCGATTATGCTAGATTATGACTGTTTGAGGGTCGTGAGGAGACCAATATATTCTGATTTCTTTCTCTCCAAGATTAATATCAACTTAACACCCAAGCTATAAAAAAAGGAAGATAGAAAAATAACATTATATTATACATCACTCTCAAAGCGGGTGGTGCTTTTATTTTTCACAAAATACTATTTATATTTTATTGTGAATTACAATAATGTAATTTAAAAAGAAATTAATTTAATTCACTAACTTTATTTTTGCAAAAATAAGCCCTTTTGAAATCAAATTAGAGCCTAGTTGCATGTTTTTGTGTAAGGAATTGTTGAATTAAAAGAAAGTGGACTGAAATGAAAATAACAGGTAACATAGATAGCGAATGGAAAATTTAAAGACAAACCACGTCCTCTGCATAAGAAAAACAGGAGGGAGATCATATTTTTGTTCCATTTTCTTCATCTTCTCTCCATTTCTTCAAGCTAAATGAAGATGGAGAGTTCTTAAAAGGATAATATCCAAGAAAACAAATTAAATGACTAAATTTAGAGAGTTATGGAGCTTGAGAAAAACAAAGAGAAGAAGCTGGAAATTGGAAGAGGAGGACATGATTTTTGTTCAGTCTCTAAGTTTTTAATCACCAACACAACTTTTTTTGATATCATAAAATATTGACTTCATCATACCTTTAGTTTTTATTACTTATCTAATGTTGATTTACAATTATAACACTATCAAGTACATTTATTTTATGAGCCCGCAATAGCGCGCGGACATGCCATCTCGTTCAAATTTAGAGGTTAATGTTGGAATGTTTTTTTTTTCTAGTTATTTTTTTTTAGTTAGATTTTGAAATTTTAATTTAATTTAATTTTAATTGATTAACTCGGTTTAGCTATTATATAAATAATTTTGCATGTTATTCAGAATAGATAAATTATTTATAACCTTGTAAAATAGGATTTTCTATATAGTTCTGAATTTAATTTTAAAAATTGAGAAAATCTAATTTTTTGTAGTCAACACAATAACATTATTGAGGTCCACACGGTAACAGCTATTAAGTATTGACTGGATTATTGTACCGTCCTCCACCAAAGTCACATCAACTTTTTTAAAATATAAAAAAAATATTAATAGCATACAGCTTTTTCACGATGTTATTAAATATAATTGATAGAGTGAATTTTAAAATCTCTCTATTTGTCAATTTTGTGGGAATACATTTTATTTAAATTGATTAATTTTATAGATTTAAAAATAATTTAAGTAATTAGTAAAAATATCACTTAGTTTTGTAAACAACTTTAAGATAATAATTTTTTTTAAAAAATATTGAAACAATGATAGATTGAATCAAATCATAGATTTTATTGGGTTTAATACCATGTTTTGTATAAAAAAATCTATTTATTTTCAGCATCTTTTCTAAGTTGATCTCTTGTCTTTTAATTTTATCCCTAGCCAATAAATTTAAAGCAACTGAGAGTTAATTTTACAATCAAATGAGACAATTAAAAAAAAAAAAAAAGTTAAGAAACCAAAGTTAAAAATATAAAAAGGCAGTGCTCCTGTCGCCCATACTTTTTGAGTGAGTGTTTAAGCACTAATCAAAACATACTTTATGGTATTGCCCCCACTCTCTACAACCACTGGTCCTATGGCTAAAATAAAAAAAATCGTTCTAATATATTTCTTTCTCCGAAGTTTCCACAACAACTGGGTCCACGCGTTAACATTATTGAGGTCGAACAGGTCACTGATACCAAAGTCTTCCAAGTCAAGGGATATCCATTATTATTTTTTTGGTTCAAGTCCATTATTGTCTTCTCTTGAACCGTTCTTCTCTCTGTGCTATTACTGTAACAATCTCTTCCACATCGCATCTCATTACACCATTCTCTGTTCCCAGTAAATTATTTCTTAAAACCATATACTCTTCTCTTGCCTGTGCTTTCTGCTCTTTTCTTTCTGAATACTGCTTGAGCAAAGCAGCTCTTGGAGGGCATCTTGAATCCAGGTAAAGTATTTTTACTTCATCTTCTTCGTCTTGTTGGTGTTCTGCTGCAACTATTGCTTGAATCTTTTCAAGTAAAGGACAGGTTGTTGTAGGATAACTATTACTTATTTTTTAATTTAATTATTAGTTAGATTTTAAAATTTTTAATTTAAATTTAAGCTTCCACGCTCTCTCTGTGCTTCCATTAATTCATTTCCTTTCCCTCGATACCTTCTCTGAATCATTCTTCTGTCTCAACTTTCTGTCTGATTTCAGATTACTTAAGCAAAGCAGTAACTATAAGGAACTTGAAGAACCGCTTTTAATTTGTAGGGGAATCATATTTATGATTTTTTCACTATTTTTATTTTTTATTGTTTGATTCAAACATTGTTATTTATTTGCTAAAAATAAATAAAATTATGAGAAAAATGTATGCTATAACTTTTAATTTCTTCTACACTTTCTGTGCTATCATTTTATTTATTTATTTATTTTTCCCGATCACCACCATTTCTAAACCATTCTTCTCTCTCAGATCTCCCAGTTCTTTCATGTTTGCTTAGGCAAACCCGTGACTATATATCACTTGGAGAACCTCTTTTTGCAGGCAGACACATCCAGGTTTATTTCTATTCCATTTCTCATCAGAATGTTTTGATTTGTTACACGTAAACTAATTTAAATTATATTTAAAACAATTTTTTATTGGTTATTTATTTGCTAAAGATTAATTAGAAAAAATAATTAAAATTGTTATTATTTGTGGTTACTAATCTCGAAAAAATATAAAGGAAAAGATTCTAATTAAAATAAGTATTTTATTTTTTGAGAAAAGAATAAATATAATATTTTTAATATATCTTCCTCCTGGAAATATTTTATGATATTCAAGCTGTAATTGTAAAATATTTATAATATAAGAGATACAAATATAATAAAGAGAGAAAATTAAAAAAACTCAATAAAAAAGAAATTTTATTATTTTTTGGTGAAACTGGCTTGTGTCTATATCTCTCATGTATTATTATAATTATCCCATAATGATGTCTTTGCCCATATCACCCAAAAATATTGAACTGACTATTGAGGACATTTAGATTTTCTTATAAGATTCATTAATTATTAAAATAAATAAATTTTTAAATCATTTCAAAAATATAGTGCATAAAAAAAAATGTCCTTGAAAGCAAAAGATTTAAAAACTGATGTTCAAAGGGTTTTTTTTGTATTTTCACAATAGTTTTTTTTTGTTATTATTAGGTCAACCAAGAAGCAATTTGGTATTTGAGTAAATATAAAAAAATCAAAGTATAGTGAAACAACTAAAATGCCATTGAAAAGAATTTTAAAACTTGCATCCAAGGACTCTTTTGTATTTTCACAACTTTTATTTTATGTTATTATCAGATCAGATAAGGAGCAATTTATATAACAACCCAAACTTTTCATGTAATTATTTTCTTTCTGATTGTTGTATACATGAAATTTAGGGATATATTTTTTTCTTATACCATGAAGATAGTCTTTAGTTTGCCACAATTAAATTGATACACATTTTGAAATATAAAAATAGTAAGTGTACAACACTTCTTGATGATATATATAAAAAATTTATTTACAAACTTTTATTAGACATTACAAGCTCCTATTCAATATGAAAGGTCATATTAACATGCACAATTATACCATCACAATTACTAATTGCTAAAACTAAACAAAATTAGACAAGCAGCCCTCACATCTTCAACAATGAATAAACTTCTTATAAACACATTAATTCTTTTACAACTCATCAGTTTAATACATTCTTTTTTCTTTCTTTTTAACAATGAATAAACTTCTTTTTTTCTTCTATCTTTTATATTAACAATGAATAAACCTGCTCATAATACTTATTGATTAATAATCCAATTTTTCATCCATCTCAAATATTTATCACTTACACTTTACATTAATAGGATTTTAATGTATTGTTACGAACATCCTCGTTTGTATTTTGATTTAATCTCCTTTATATAACCATCTTAACTATTCTTTGTTCATAGCCCAAACTAATTTATATGTTCATCGACCTCATTTCATACCTTGAACTATGTTTTATTTTAACTTTGGTTCACCCATCACGTTTTCTTTCAACACCACCCATCACGTTTTTTTTTTTACCTGGTCTTATTAATTCATTTTGATTCTCATGCTCTTAGTTATGGCTTGTTAACAGAAATCTTCAATCTCAAACAATAATCCTACTTAATATTCCCACCGTTACATCCAATTTAATTTCATACAACGGCCCTATCTTTTTGGTCAATTTAAATTTTGCAGAATAATTTCTTTGTTGCGATGGATTCAAATTTCACATTTAATTTTGTCTCGAAGGCATAACAAAATTATATATTCTATTGACAAACAATTATACACAACACAAATAAATTTAAAGGAAAAACAATTATTGAACGTGGTTGAGTTTATTTTTCGGGTCACGAGTCTAATTTTTTTTTAAAGGCTAAATATAAATTTAAGGAAAACAAATTATTGAATGTGGTTGAGTTTATTTTTCGGGTCACGAGTCTAATTTTCTTTTTAAAGGCTAAATATAAATTTAAGGAAAAAAAAATAAACTTGGTTGAGTTTATTTTTCAGGTCTCTTGAACCGTTCTTCTCTCTGTGCTATTACTGTAACAATCTCTTCCACATCGCATCTCATTACACCATTCTCTGTTCCCAGTAAATTATTTCTTAAAACCATATACACTCTTCTCTTGCCTGTGCTTTCTGCTCTCTTTTCTTTCTGAATACTGCTTGAGCAAAGCAGCTCTTGCAGGGCATCTTGAATCCAGGTAAAGTATTTTTACTTCATCTTCTTCGTCTTGCTGGTGTTTATGTTTTTCTCCTGCAACTATTGCTTGAATCCTTTCAAGTAAAGGACAGGTTGTTGTAGGATAACAATAACAAGGTGAATATTTGAATTTTTTACTCATAAGAAAATTTTTAATGTAAGATATTTAGATACACAAAGGCTTGCAATTTGGGAAAAGATAGAGAACGAAGTCTAATTCCTTTACAATAATTTCAAGAAATTATTAAAATAATATAAAAACACCCAAGGAGATCATGTGTATATATTTGGATAGATATTAAATAAATTAGTAGAATTAATTGTTGATTTCCCATAAAATTTAGTGATTGTATTTTAATTTTATTATAGATTATTGATTAGATTTATTAAAAATTATATTATGAATCACATACAAAAAAAAGTAGTTGAAACCCTTTTAATAAATCAAGTTTTAGAATCATATAATATCAACTGTAAAATTAGACTAAATTTACTTTCATAATAATAATAATAATAATAATAATTGAAGCTTACATAATTTAAAGCTTCATTACGCTCGATAACTTTGTGCATTTCTACAGGTTACAGCCATTCTGAGTTATGTAATTACCTCCCTGTTTTCAAAGTTCCAACAACAATTGGGTCCACACGTTAACACTCAAATCTAGAGGTTGGTGTTAGAATTTCTTTTATTTTTCTAGTTATTTCTTAATTTTATTATTAGTTAGATTTTAAAATTTTAATTAATTTAATTTAATTTTAATTAATTAACTCAGTTTAACTATTATATAATTTTTTTTGCATGTTATTCAGAATAGATAAATTATTTATAACTTTGTAAAACAGGATTTTCTATATAGTTCAGAATTTAATTTTAGAAATTGAGAAAATTTAATTCTTTCCGATCAACACATTAACATTATTGAGGTTCACACGGTATCAACTATGAAGTATTTACAAGACTATTGGACCGTCCTCCACCACGGTCACATCAACCTTTTTAAAATATAAAATAATTATTGAAAGTATACAGAGTTTTTTCATGTTATGATTAAATATAATTAAGTGAGTAAATTTTAAAACCTTTTGTTATAGCTCTTTGTTTAATATAAGTTTTCAATTAAATTGAATGAGAGTTACCCGATTTAAGTTGATTAATTTTATAAATCTAAAAATAATATAAGTAATCAGAAAAAATACGGCTTAATTTTTTAAACAACTTTAAAATGATATTTTAAAAAAACAATATTGAGATAAATTAGATTAATCTTGGTTCCCTCACAATCCGGATCATGAATTTTATTGGGTTTAATAACTTATTTTGTAAAAAAATATTTAATTATACAATAAAAATAGATGCTAACATTTATTTTATTTTATTCATTCAATTTTATGTATTTGTTTATTTTTATTATCATTTGATTGAATAAAAAAATATTACAATAAATAAAATTTAGCAAATATAATTAGGTAAATATTTCTTCTTATAAAATTAAATATCTTGATCTACTCTTATATCTTATTTTTTAAATTTTATTTTTAGATATCGTTAATGATTTTATATATATATATATATATATAGATTTTTTTAATAAATTTTTGTAGTTTAACAAATTTAAATATAAATTAAAAAGTTTAAATATAAATTAAAAAGTATAAAAGTTTATACTTTTATATATATATATAATTTTTCTGTGCTATCAGTTTCTATTTTTTTTTTATATTCACAAACTTTAACTTTACTGAAAATTTATACAATTATTAATTTTAAAATTTAAAAAAATTAGTTGAGATATAGTTACTGTAAAAAAAATAATAATAAATAGATGTAGATGGCCAACAATTGGGTCCACACGCTAACATTCAAACAGGTCACAGCCATTCTGAATTATGTAATTACCTCCCTGTTTTCAAAGTTTCATCAACAGTAGGGTCCACACGCTAACGTTCGATCATTTGACAACCATTTATGTAATTACCTCCCTGGTTTCAAAGTTTCAACAACTGGGTTCACATGTGACGTGTAGCCAAGCCAAGCCAGCCAGCCAGCGGGCTTGCTTGACAATGTCTGATTTTTTTATATTTAAATTAATATTATTTTTATATTTTATTTAAATAATTTTTTTAAATGATAATTATTTTTTAAATATGTGTTTAACTTTTAAATGATAAATGATAATTATTTAATAACTTTTATTTAAATGATAGTTATGTTTTTAACTTTAATTTTTTTATTCAATTATATGTTTTAATCTTTTGTATAAATGAATTATATTTTTAAAAATAAAAAAAATTATTTTCAAATAATATTTGTATAGCATTGTATAATATTTTTTATTTTATTCATTTAATTTAACATGTTTGTCTATTTTTATTATTATTTAATTTAATAAAAAAAATATTATAATAAACAAAATTTAGTAAACATAACTACATAAATATTTCATCTTACGAGATTAAATATTTAATCTACTCCTATCCTCCTTAATTTAATGTTTCAAGTCTTTCAATCTTACAAGTTCCAAAGCTATCTCTCACTTTCTCTTGATTTCTAGTGTTTTTCTCTTGTTTTTTTTTCTTTTCACATTTTGTTTCTGCCCAGTCGTTAGATTATAACAAAAAAGGAGATGATTTGTTTTATTTTTAATGGCAAATAATCATTTTACCTTTAATGATTCTTTTTGCTTCTATTTGATGGTCTTTATTTTTTTGCTAGCACTATTGAGCTCTGTTTATCCTAAACTTTTAACCAAATTTTATTCAATATATTTTAAGATTTCTCCTAAAATTTCAGCTCAATCTGATGGTCAGATTGAAAATTATGTCAAATAACGTAAAACTAGTCAAATTGTGATTTTTCGTCAAATTTTTGAATTTCTCTAAAAATTATGAAATTTTAACCCAAGATAATGCATCATATTAGAAGGCTCCACATAAAGTTTTAGAATTTTTTGATCACCCGATCGAGAGTTATGATTTTGTTTTACATTAAACTAGTTAATTTATGATTTTTCACCCAGAGGTTTTACAATAATTACATCTATTCTAGTGTTATCATGGCTAGTTTGATGCTTATCAATGTAAGGTAATTGTATTCATCCTAATAATAACATAATTAATTCGATACATAACAATACATGCAAAGTACTCATATTCATTCAAACATTATCCTAACTAATAGAGATATACCGTTGCATTCAAGATACTCTTATTCATTCCAATAATATCATCACAAGTTTGATATGTATCAATGCATGTAAGATAATCATATCCATTTCAATTATATCATAACTAGTCGATACATATCAAAGCACACAATGTAATTATATTCATTTCAATATTATCGAAGCAATAAAACAATAAATTGTAAAATTTATCAATAAGTTTATACAAATTAAAAAGACAAGGTGCGATGCACCTACTTAGAGTATTGGCACGTGTTACCACTCCATGCAATTGTTCAGTCCTCACAGCTTCCCCTGTACCACCAGAGATTCAGTTTCTATCAATAATACAACCAACATCACAACTTCATTTAATTTTCATTCAACTAGTATTCTCAAACCAATCATAAGTAATTTCCTTAGAATCTCATACTCTTACCCATTTTCATATTTATATTTATCCTTATAATTTTGTTATCAAAACCATTACTCAACAGCAATTCCAAGCAATGATTAAAAGTTGTCTAATTCTAATCGATTTAGCTTAATCAGCCTAGAACACTATCTAGTGTTTTAATCAAAACTAAACAGGGAAAAACTCAGTTCTGGACGTGATTTGTCTCTATGAAAGGCTAAAATATAGAAATACAACTTTCATGAAAAAATTAACTTCAAATTATTTTGTTTTAAAACTCAAAATCAACAATCACAATAACCCCTCCTTTATAGCTAAAAATTTGAACAACAAGGATTTTCATCCCTTGGAAATCCTTTTCAACTTTCAATTTATGTTCATGCATAAACAACATTATCCAAAGTCGTTTAGCATTATTAAATCACAAATTTAAATCAATTCTAAAACAAAACCTTCAAACAATTTCTCTACCTCTACAATATAGCAAGATTCGACCAAAATAGAGAAACTCGTTCCTATGAGATTTCTCCTATTATTATTTATTTATTTTTACACACACTACATATGTTATTATCCTTGTTTAGCATTATTAATACAACAAAACAATGAACCATTCATTTTCTTTCACTTTCTTCTCGTGCGATCAAACATATATGACAAGCTTTAACAATTAATATTCTTACATTATTATCATAACAATAATTTCACCATACTAGTTGGAATCCATGACAATCTTTATTAATTAATCAATTTGCAAAAAATATACTTATGGCTAGCCTTAAATATGTTTTATTTTCCAAATTGCTTTCATTTCAATTTCTTCATGATTCCACTCCATTCATATTCACACAACCAATAAGTTAGCTTTTTATTCAATCAACATGTTCATATAGCAAAATTCATTCCTATTCTTACACAATAATCATTCTTCCCCTCATGTAAAGAATACACAATTAACCTATAACAATACCAATAACAAAAACATATTTTACCATTACATCTTTCAAAAACAGGTTGATTTATTTCTGCTTAAATCTCTAGTCTTTACCGAACTCCGATTGGGATGAGATATTTAACCAAGGTAGGAAAACATATTGATAGGCTTCATGCAAAATTGCATCCCAATCCGATAATTGGATTGAGAGCTCTGCTTTTTGATGTAAAATTGGTCAGTTCATGACTTTTTATCAACAATCCAGATTTTCTTGTTCAATCTTCACATAAAATCATATCAATTATCCTTCTAAACCTTTAAGGTCATTTTATTATTTTGGAATATGTTCATTTTAAAATTTCTACCTTTATTTATTTATCGGGCTTATTACTGTTTCAAAGTAACGTCATTGATTTTTAATCGGTGTTTACACCTTCAGTCCTACCCTTTTCATTGCACTATCCTTTATTATTATGTATTTTTTATTACCTCATTTATTTCTTAGAAATATTTTGTCATTTTTCTTATTATTTTATCCATCAAAACACATTACCAGTTTCTCTGTTCTTATAAATTTTAAATCAAAATTCATTTTATGGAGGTCATCCCATCCATTATATATCATTATTTATCTATTATTTCTTATCTTGATTTTCATCACTCATTGAGATCATACCACTTCTAGTCTTACATTTATATGATAGTTTACACATCTGTATATTTAAATTATAAATTTTCAGCATTTCACATATTCAATATGAAAGGTCATAAATCTTGGTAACACAATTAATATGCAGAATTGTACCATCACAATTACTAATACTTGCCAAAACTAAAAAAATTATCAATGAAATATTAACCATTAAAACTAAAAAAAGCAAGTGAGAGGCAAATTCCTTACCTTGAGCTCCTGGGAAGTCAATCCTCATATTGAATGCTTCTCCTACAACTCTTAAACATTAACCATTAATGTCCATTTAATTGTATATATCCAACCATTTATCTAACAATTAATTCACATATACTAATAAAATATTTTCCAAACACAATTTACCATATCTACACCTTTAGGGAACATATAGCACCATGCACAAAGTTTGACTCAATTTTCATAGATGTCTACCACACCAATTTATACAATTTAATCTAATTCTCAAACTTCCATTCATGCTACCAAAATTCTCAACCAATAATATTACTTTAATTTATTTTAATTGTACAATTAAATCTTTCCCAACTCAACAACACAGATTTCACCCCACACTTTAAAAGTTTACATCACAATAAACAAACATTCATTTTAAAAGAATTTCCTCAAAACTTAAAAATTAATTGTTTAGTCAATTTAATCAACATTTACAATTTATCAAATAATCAAAGAATCAATATTCAAGAAAATATGAATGCAACACCCAAGCCTAATTAGCCAATTCACATACAACCATGATATATATTATATGTCATCTATATTGAATAATGACTTATTTTCTAGCATAAACTATGTTTGAAATAAAATTGATAAAAGACATGAGTACACAATTATTGATGGGATTCTTATATAAAAATAATTAAATTGAGATTCTTCAATTATCTTTAAACATATCATGGTTTTAATCGGTGAACGGTACATCATGTAAATTATAAAAAAAATATTTATAATATATATATATATAATAACAAATTAAATGATAATAACAAAAAAAATAATAGGAATTAGTTTGAATAAATGGTAGCCCTTCCTATTAGTTTGAACGGTACATCATTCATCCAATAAATTATAGAATAGCGTTGTTAAGGTAATATTTCCTTGAGGTCTTTAAAGACAAAATTATCTTTGCCACAACCAGAGATCTGACCAATGATGGTCCCATAAATTGTTTTTTTTTCTTTCTAGCCCGCCAAGTAGTTTGCTCTCCCTCACTGGAACACCTTAGCATGGGAATCACAATAGGGGATTTAAAAGTAGTTTGAAGTATCATTAAAGCAGACAAAAATAAACAACCGATAATAATATAGTTAAGATGATAAAATATTGTTTAAAAAACAATTTGAAACCAATTAATCTTTAAAAAACCAAAAAGAAACATACGATGAAAACCAATTCAAAATAAATAAAATACTTGAAAAAAATTAATCCAACCTTTTCTTCATACAAAAGTAATTGGATATTAATTTAGGCTAGAAGGATGAAATAATGAAAGAAAAAAGAGTTTGAGGTATTTTTATTATTCAAAACATAGTTTTGAAACCCGATCCGGCTCGATGGGTTGATCCAAGACTTGGCTGACCCGGGGCTGGAACCGGGCCAGACTTAAGAAAAAATAGGAAAAGTCAAAACTCGGCGTGACCTGACGACCCGGTTGATCCAGCAAGATTCAGTCAAAAACCCGGTTGTAATCCGTTGATTTTTGTTTGTTTTTTACTAAAAAAACGTCGTTTTGATTTTTATTAAAAATCAAAATTGACTCGAGAGACTCGGTCAAAATCCGGAATTCAGAGCTTAAACCGGACCGGGTTTATAAATGCTGGTTCAAAGGAACGCAAAAATGAATTCCAAGTATGAATTGTTTTATTCTTATAAAGTTTTTCAAACTTTCAATATATATATTTTATTGTTAAAAACTCTGGTTCAAATGTTAATAATACGCCAGGGAAAAATACTCGAGAATTCATCTATGTGTAACTTTTGTTTTTATATACTTTTTAAAAATATATTTATTTTATTTCTTAATACTTTTTATTATTTTAATATATAAAAAAATCATTCTAATATATTTCTTTCTCCAGATCCTTTGCAAAGTTTCCACGAGAACTGGGTCCACACGTTAACAAACAATTGGGTCCACGCGTTCATATTATTGAGGTCGAACAGGTTACTGCTACCAAAGTCTTCCAAGTCAAGGGATATCCATTATTATTTTTTTGGTTCAACTCCATTATTGTCTTCTCTTGAACCGTTCTTCTCTCTGTGCAATTACTGTAACAATCTCTTCCACATCGCATCTCATTACACCATTCTCTGTTCCCAGTAAATTATTTCTTAAAACAATATACACTCTTCTCTTGCCTGTGCTTTCTGCTCTCTTTTCTTTGTGAATACCGCTTAAGCAAAGCAGCTCTTGGAGGACATCTTGAATCCAGTTGAAGTATTTTTACTTCATCTTCTTCGTCTTGTTGGTGTTTCTGTTTTTCTCCTGCAACTATTGCTTGAATCTTTTTAAGTAAAGGATAGGTTGTTGTAGGATAACTATTACTTATTTTTTAATTTAATTATTAGTTAGTTTTAAAATTTTTAATTTAAATTTAAGCTTCCACGCTCTTTCTGTGCTTCCATTTATTTATTTTCTTTTCCTAGATACATTCTCTAAACCATTCTTTTCTCTCAACTTTCTGTTTAATTTTAGATTGCTTAAGCAAAGCAGTAACTAGAAGGAACTTGGAGAACCGCTTTTAATTTGTAGGGGAATCATATTTATGATTTTTTTTACCATTTTTATTTTTTATTGCTTGATTCAAACATCATGAGTGTTGTTTATTTGCTAAAAATAATTAAAATTGTGAGAAAAATGTATACTATAACTTTTAATTTCTTCCACACTCTCTGTACTATCATTTTATTTATTTATTTATTTTTCCCGATCACCATCATTTCTAAACCATTCTTCTCTCTCAGATCTCCCAGTTCTTTCATGTTTGCTTAAGCAAACCCGTGACTATACACCACTTGGAGAACCTCTTTTTGCAGGCAGACACATCCAGGTTTATTTCTATTCTATTTCTCATCATAATGTTTTGATTTGTTACACGTAAACTAATTTAAATTATATTTAAAACAATTTTTTATTGGTTATTTATTTGCTAAATATTAATTAGAAAAAATAATTAAAATTGTTATTATTTGTGGTTACTGATCTCGAAAAAATATAAAGGAAAAGATTCTAATTAAAATAAGTATTTTATTTTCTGAGAAAAGAATAAATATAATATTTTTAATATATCTTCCTCCTGGAAATATTTTATGATATTCAAGCTGTAATTGTAAAATATTTATATATAAGAGATACAAATATAATAAAGAGAGAAATTTAAAAAAAAATCAATAAAAGAGATTTTTATTTTTATTTTTTGGTGAAACTGGTTTCTGTCTA
>Ga0307510_10004566_pt1 | contig 16304 bp, 17 predicted proteins | sample 12_EM_MG_FD_207224 | JGI IMG/M metagenome (GOLD analysis project Ga0307510, IMG submission 207224) | Populus trichocarpa ectomycorrhiza microbial communities from riparian zone in the Pacific Northwest, United States - 12_EM | ecosystem: Host-associated > Plants > Roots > Unclassified | place...
GTCCGACTCAGCTTAGTCGCGGCTCTGGAGCCGGAGAGCCATCCCCACGGCCTTCAGGCTTCAGCACACTGCGAAGCCAGGCCACTGCTCCTTATCCACTACATCAAAATTGATTTATTATGCATATTGTATATGTATATAGAACATTCTTTTAACATTTATTCTATCCCAGTTCCCCCGCGCGAGCTCAATCTTGACTTGCCAAAGTCGCCACTCGGTCGGGATCTTGCCCCCCTCGGCCTCAACGACGTGCAAACACCGATCGAGCGGGACGCGCGCGATAGCCCACTCACCCCTCCTCCTCGCCATGTCCCAATTCCACACATGCGCCTCGAACTCCAAAGCGTGCGCCTGCATCTGCGTCACCTGCACGCTCGTGGGCTCCATCGCTGCAAGCATGCCACGCAGCGTCGAGAGCACCGCCACCGTCTGCGCCAGCGCGCAAGGCGCAAGAGCGTTTTGGGTGGTGCAGTGGCGCTGCCCGAGGGTTGCGATGGGAGGGAGACGGCATGTTGGCAGTCGGCGTGGGCGGGGCGGAAGCGCTTGAGGGCGATGTAGGCTGCTGCATGGTTCGTGTGGTAAGCTGGTTCGGTGGAGACCAGATCTGGGTGGGATATCGTGTGTTAGGAACAGATAAAGGGAGGAGGATGGAGATGGACCTATTGTTTTGAGTATAGGTCGATTGCATCGCCATATCGCTCGCACTTGAACAAGCGTTGCCTTGTTCTTTTGACTTCTCTGCCTTGGCTGCTATTGCCACGGGGTCAGGGTCAGGGTCAGGCTCGGGTAGAGTCAGGGTCAGGCTCGGGTCAGGGTCAGGTTGGGAATCTGGGTTGGGTGCATGATTCTCCCCCTCGGGGCCGCTTTGTCCAGCAGCAGTGGCGACGTGGATGGTGGGTGGGAACCTGGAGACAGCTCTGGGTCCTTGGCGACATCTGCAGGCAAGCTTGAGGGGTCGTCGGGCGACATGATGAGCGCGCAGCAAGGACTTGAGCCTCGAGATTATTGTCCCCTTGGTATTGGCCACCTCCACTGAAAGCGAGTACTGCTGCGAGCTGGGCATCCTCGTCTTGTTCGTGACTGTCGTCGTCATCCTCGTCATCAGGCAGATTGCCGGTGGCACCGAGAACCTTCATGAGCTTGCGCACAAACGCGTCAACCGCTAAGATGGCCATCGCCACACTCTTCGAGATCTGCGACATTGGCACAATGTCGGCACTATCCCCATCAAACGGGGGTGAAGGGCCACGAATTCCTGCAAGAACCTGAGCCTTCTTGGCTCGCGACTTCTGGATCTTGACGACTAGCGTTGCGTGATCGAGGGACCCCGGGATGGCGAACCCCCGCGTCTTGGTTCCCTGCCCGGCGCGAGTGGCTCGCAACTAGGATGTGGACCCAAGCATCATCCTTCGACTGTCGGCGTTCCTCCTTCGTCATCTTCCTTTGAATTCGTGTTGATGCTATTCAACTCGTCATCACTGTAGCTTGCGAGGCGCGTCTTGTACTCGACATCTTCCGCCTGCGCAGGGGTCAGGCTAGACGTGCATGGGTGCGGACTGCGTGGAAGGCCTGTGGGTAGTCGGAAATGTCGCTTATTTGTGTTTCCGGTGCCTTGGATACCTGTTCGGGTGCTTGTTTGGATGACTGGGGTAGACGGACAAGGTGTAGTTTCCTCCCGCGGCGCAAGGAACAAGGGAAAAGGGATGTCTGGTCGAGTACGCCTCGATAAAGAACTCTGCGAAGTGCCACCAAGTCCGCTCTCAGAGTGGGTAATGTCTTGCTCTACGGGCCCATCACGACCGAATGAAATGACCTCCATCGAGCTGCTGTTGCCACGAAGGAGGCCCTCGAACTCAGCCTCGTGAGAGTTCAGACTCTGAGGAACGTGTCCGACAACGTAGGGGCATCCATTGAGAGCGGTGGCTTGCTTCCGTTGCTTTGTCTTGCCGGGTGAGAAGAAGGAAGCCAACGTTCTTTTGTTTTGTACGCCCACAGATAATTGTTGGCGGTATTCGAGCGGCACAGACTCCTCAAAAAGGAACACTGTGGAGGAAGTGCGTGGTTCGGTACCGCCAGAAACAGTCGACCTGGTGAACGGAAGTGATTTGAACTCGATCTGTAAGGACAAAGGATGTCAAAGCGGTGATCACGGAGGACCTAGACAGTGACTCTCACCAGAGCCCAATTGCATTCCCTGCCAACTTCCTCCCGTTCAATCTCCATCCATCCACTGCCATACATCGGGTCACAGAATACATCCGTGAGTGCCTCCTCAATGATCACCTCTGTACCCATCACAGGCTCGGTGTCCCATCCAAATAGTGGGAGAGGCTTCTGAGTCTTTTTCAACTTGCGCGTGAAATCTGCTTGTTGCTCTGGCCAAGACGAGATTGAGTTCGCGAGGGGCGTGCTGAACTGTAGGGTCGCACCACTGAGCGTGTCGGTGCGAGTGAATCCAGTGGACGAGAAATCCGTCCAAGTGAGCGTCGTTCGTTTCGCCGCTTGAAACTGCAACACAGTAGGTGAACATTAGTAATACAACAGAGCCAAGATTAAGACGTACCGTAGGGGAGAATTGAGAGACATAGCCGAGGCGAAAGAAAGCTCAAGCTCAGACAATAGCAGGTCTTCTACGTCGTCTTGGGGTTCACGCGGGAATCGGCTCCATCACGTTCAGGATCGTCGCCAATCCTCAGGGCAGAAACTTTGAGGCCTCGGGTCGTTGCGGACGACTCGGAGGGATGTCCCGATGCACGAACGGGCGCTCTCGGCACTAGACACCCGAAGAGTGCGGCGGCGACAACGACGACTCTCCCTATCGCTCCCTGCGCAACACCGTAGCCGCGCTCTCGAACCTCTCGGGACTCAATACAATGTGGAAGCCTATCGCGCATGTCGAGACGGCGATGAAGCGCAAGCTCGCTCGTCGTCAATTCGGTTGTCAACCCTCTCACGGCCCTCCTGGGCTGTCGTAACGGCGACCTTCTCGAATTGGCCGAAGTGCAGAAAATTATCGAGCGCGTGTGCGCCGAGGCGGCACTTGCCTTTGCCATGTAGGCACCTCTTGACACTGCGCAGCTCTTCACCTTCTGCCTCGTGACTGAGAAGCACCAAATAGTGGTACAACTTGCTACACCCTGTTTACTCGGCGAGGATGGGTGGTAGCGCAGGTGTGTGGTGTGGAGCTAGGGCGTAGGTACAGACGGCGGTGATGGTGGTGATAGGCGTGCGGTTGAGGTTGAAGGCGAGAGGAGTGAGGGGCGTGCGGTTGCGGGTGAGGGTAGGGTGGACTGTTGTTTACCCCGGAGGTGAGCGCGATGAGCATGCGACCCCATGCGATCGCCACGCGCCAGTCGTCGATGCTGCCTGTGAAGTCCGAGGTGGTGTCCTTGCCGCTTGTTTGGTATGGGAGGTTGTCGCCTGCGTTGATGGCATCGAGTGCAGCGAGCCAGTTGATGTGGGTTCGCGCGGGCAGATGGCGAGGGAGAGGTCCCGTGCGATGATGTTGCCAAAGAGGAACAATGCGACGCCAAGCACGGCGTGCAACGCCATAGGTGATTCGTCGCGATGGTGAGCACGGCATCTATGTCTGCGGATCAGATAAATCGAATGTGAAGACAGAGAGAGGGACGGGACGCACTGATGCCCTGACCAGCAAAAGTCTTCATCCTGCTTCCACTTGGTCTCCTCGACCATCTCGACTCATGCCAGGGTCGCTCCTCGACCGGGCACCGGAACGAAACTGGCACCACCGCGGCCACTTGCTGGCCGAGACTTGGCGTGAACCTGAGCATGGCCATCAGCCATCAAACTCGGGATGTGAGATGCGCGCCACCTCACCAGGGACCGGATCCGTCAATGACGTGTGCGTCGTAACGCTGCTTCGCGTCGTCGTGGATGTAACCGTTGCGTTTGCACAATCGGTTGTGCAGCCACTGGCAGCACCGGGGCTGGCTCGGCAAGTCTGGGAGGGGGAGGAGCGGAGAAGCTATGTCCAGTGCGGAAAGCGGACGAGACATTTCATCCAGACTGGGTCTAGCGAGACGGTGGTTGGTCGAAGAGATGGAGCAGTGATGGAGCTGGAGTGAGCAAGGGACTTGAGACTGCTGGCAGTGAGACCTCGTGAGGCGACGACACGACACAAAAGAAGGACATTCAGAACGAAATGAAAGAAATGGCGCTAGAAGCAGCCTGTGAAGGAAGGGATGCGTGCGCACGCGCAACGCACGGGGTTCAGGACCCGCACAACACGCCCCCTGACGGGCGCTACGGGTTTTCCCCGATCAAACATCCATTGTTACTTTGTTAGGATGAAGGGAAGGCATGGACCAGAACCTCATGCCCACTCCCGTAACTCTGAAGCTGGTAAAACAAGTGGAATAAAAGCCACACAACTTACCGTTGGTGCCATTCGGGGCAGGACTGTCGATTCCCTCGAGGGCGCGCAGACCTTCTTTGCCCATCTCGCCCCAGTTCTAGCCACACTCCACCATGGCCTTGCATCGGGCGTCGAGACCGCGTCGGACCACGGACACTCGGAGTTCATCGAGTTCCTTTTCCTTCGCGGCCAGATGCGCCGAGCACGCCTGCAGCTCGGACTGTGCAGAGCTGAGTTTGGACGACGACTGCCCGGGTGAGGTGAAAGAGTTGAGAGGAATTTGTGACGTTTCGCCACCAGACGAACCGAGCGAGCGGATGAAAGAGTCACGCGTGGGCTTCTGGTTCTTGGAAAGTTTGAAGAGACGCGTCACGCTGAGCCCGAAAATCTGTCGTTAGCGAGAAACGCAGAAATGCGATGCAGTGCGGCATTCTCCACGTGTCGTCGTAGCATTTTTGTTGTTTCGTGGTTGGACGAAGGCTGAAAAAAATGTATAACCGGGTTTATTATAAACCGAGCGCCACGCCAAGGAATTGCCAAGAAGCCTGGGAAGAAGCAGGTCATCCTTGTTTCACATGCCTCGACCGTGTGCAAGCATCGAAAGACTGAAATCCCTCTGAGAGGCCCGCCGCGGTGCTCAGTAGCTGAGACTTCAGTGATAGGTATCATGCATATATCATGATCTATGGTGCTTGAGGGATTCCCTGGTTTCTAACGAGTGGGATAAACAACCTCGAAAAAAGAGCAGGGAACGTACCCTATTGGAAATTCTTCCTCATTGACCCAGGCACGGCTGCAACTGTCAGTGTAACAAAAAACAAATGCAGGGACCATGACCTTTGTGTAGCAGATGTATGTATGTTATCTTATTCTTACGCGGGGTCTCCGCTGATCCGGTCCGTAAGCTCCGCGCCCACATTGCCTCCTGCTGCCCCCAGACACTTAGATGATGGTCGGGACCTTCCTTCTGCTCGATAAGACGGTAAGGATAGGAAGGTGGGAGATCCCCGGTAGCGAAGACAGATGCTTTTGATCTCCCGCCCGTAAGCCGCAACATGATCTCGCGGACAACGCGCATTTCACAGAAGAGGAGCCAAAGGCGGCGAGCCTTGTTTCCAGGTCGGGCTGCTCTCTGGTACCCTCAGCAAAGCCTGATAAACTCGAAAGACATGAAGCTCACACGTCAAACCCATCCATTTTCGTCGTTCGGAGGGAAAACTGGGAGGGCGTACACTACTGTGGCGTTCAAAAAGGGTCCCACCAAGTAATCATAAGCACATCGTAGCTACAGCGTAGGTACGACATCCACTCCTGTCCGTAAAATATCTATCGCGATACTACAAGCCCATTCAATGAATTCCTTTCCGGAAGCCTTCTTCATCTCAGTTAAGAAATATACGAGGCCCATTGACAGCGCCTGGATCCGCATTGCTTTGATAAAGATTTCTTCGAGAGGACCCTTGTTACGTGTATGCGGCAGTTCACTGCTCAGCATAGGGGTCGATAACTGGCTGTTTGCAAAGAGTTGGTGAAAGAAGTGCGAGAGGAAATCACGGGTTCGGGGCTTCAGTACGGTAAAGTCCACGGGCTGGGAGTTGTAGTGGCTCAGTTACACGGATACTCGGATAATCGAAAGAACGAACCTTGAATATAGATAGAGCCACAGTCTTTCGCAACCCACCACGCATACGCGTCCGCAACATTACGCATCTTGTTCGAAGATACGTCTTTCACCTCGAACTCATCCTCGTTCCCTTTTAGGGTTTTGAGGACTTCTATGCCGCCAACAGAGTCCTCCCCGAGGTCACGTAAGAAATCCCAAAGGCAATATTGAAGTGTTATCCTATACGAGTGGGAGGTCTTGCAGAGATGTTGACAAACGAAGGTGTAATATGGATTATAAGCATTTTCCTGAAGGTTTTGAAGCGCTATTGGTGAGTATCAGTCATCGAACTGTAGGGTGGATACCCACGTTTCCACAACAGTTCACGAGCACGTGAACCACCTCACGTTGTTGTATCTCTGTTAAGTTCAGTTGCGCGAGCCGCTCACAGGCATCGACGTAGTCCTGTCCCAATTTAGCAAACTTACAAATATCTAGCTCGCGTCGGACCGTCGGACATACATCACTGCTCATGAGGACAATAAAAATACTCCGTCGAATCTCAGTGTTCATGCCTTGCTCCTTGGCGAGTTTTAACGGAGCATTCGTGTCGCCACCGTGCCTTTTAGATTCGCGCTTCGAATACTCCATTCGCTCCACGAGCGGATCACGGCTCCATGCTGCGCCGACGAGCCACCATTTGCCTTTTGTCTCTGCGGTGCGGAAGTCCTCTAAGCTCACTCGCAGAGGGTCGTGCGGGACCACTGGGCGTTGAGTGTCAGTCTTAAACTACGGTGAACCCACTTGAGACGACCCACGATGTCGTGTTTTACCAAGTCCTGCTAGAAACTTCTTCAAACGCTCACTAGTATCCCCTCGCACTTGTTGCGTCGTCGCTCGCTTGGTTTTGTTATTTTTCAAGTTGGCCAACGTCTCCAACATGAACCGTGTTCTCGAACTATAGAGGGGTCTTAGACGGGACAAGCATGTTATGAAGATAAAACGACACCGTACTTTTGAGTCTTTCCCCCACTGCCACCTGACGTCTTACTCTGGACAATCTGGACGATATCTTTAAGAGCGCTCGGATCATCCTGTCGAAGCTGTTGCCCTGAGTCTCGAAGCCAGTCAGCCACAATGAGGGATCCAGACATCGGTACCTACTGCGTAGCAGCTTGAGTAAGAGCTCCACAACGAACTCCGATAACTCCGTAGAAAGGAGAGTACGGATCATAGCATAAATCAATACGCAAGAGATCACTTGGAAGTTATAAAGCCCTGAAAGGAGAACGATAAAGTTGGAGCACTCCTTTCCCACTAGGTCAGTCATTGCTTCATCAGCAGTAGCAGAAGCGATGGTGTTGTAGTCATGCTCATAGGAAGAGACAACGTTCTGCACAAAAAAGGCAGCTCGACGTGAGAGTGAGTCGTAACGCGTGGCGAAGAGAGCGCTCCTACCGAACTCGACACCAACAATCCTATGCAAGCTGGCAATCAAAGCGGCATGGAGAATAACGTAGGAGCCCAGCAACGCCGAGTGAGCAGTTATACTCTCAACGATGAACGACGTGATTGATGTTGTCACATCTAACGCATGAATGAGCGGGATATCGAGGAAGTCTATTCAATTATCAGTGTAAGCTTTCCGGTCGTGTTGGGGACGAAAGAAGCTTACTTGTTAAGCAAACCTTTGAGCTGACGAGTTAACTTGACATTGACTTCGGCACCTTTAGTATCCATAATCTTCTCCCTGAGATGGGGCGGGACATAGCGCGAAGATCCTGCTATGTGACGAGGTCAGCCACGGTGTTCACTTTGGAGAACGTCCGATTCAGAGGAGAAGCGTGAATCGTGAGAAGGATTGTCGAGTTGCTTCAGGGTATGAGTATTTTAAAAGTCACTGTAGACCCGGGACATAACTGGAGGTGGTGACGACATCAAGATCACCCAAAAAGTCTAAGGCGGTCACTCGGGGCTGCAACGCACGATACTCGTAGGGCCACTCACCACCGAGACCATCGTCCTCAATGTCTTTGAGGTAGCCAACACCATTTTTCGACTTCTTCCCCGAGGTTAGTTTGGCCTCGAGGAGGGTAATATATCTGTCCTCGTCCTCCTCCTGCCGACTCTGCGGGAAGTTATAACCTACAAGGCGGGATGAGGGGTTCCTTGTTGAAGAAGACAAGGTAACAACTCTGGTGTCCTTTGGTTTCAAGGCAGATGACCCGTGACGGGGGGAGAAATTCTTCTGGGATCGCAGGTCTGAACTTTGAGGTCGCGGTGGTTGAACGTTGAACCACCGTCTTCTTATATTCAGCCTTTCTTCGTTTCTTCCCTTCGCGGTCTTGCTTCCGGGCTTCCTTGCGACTGACTTTTGGCTTGCGCAAACTACTGTGACCGCGCCGCGATGTTGGAATTGAGTCTAATGTGATAGTTTAAGCAAGACCTAGACACTATGACCAAGTACTTTATCACCTGGTGTGTCATCGAGTTGGTCTAACAAGCTCTGGGGTAGTCGCAAGCTCGTGGGATGTGGCGCGGAAAGAGTTTGTTTTGCGCCACAGTTGACGTGACTCAAAGCACAACTCATTCATGTACATGTACAAGTGCAAAATAACCACACCTTGGATTCGTCTCGTAACTTTTCATGAGACGGGGAAAACTCTAGCATACCGTGACTTCCCAAGCCATTATATTACAGTCAACAAACTAACAATGACGCTCGTAACAAGTCACAACACTCAATACAGAACCAGGAATTTACGCTCAACACCCAGTAACAAAAAACAAAAAAAGGAAAGCATGTCTTTCAGAGAAATATGGCGTATGTAGACACTAAATTTCACAAAAAAGCCTGATATTAGTACACACCCTGCTGACCAGGGTTTCGGTTTTCTGGTCAACTGGGGAGTGGACGCCACCGTGCTGGTGGTCATATCATGGGCTCTTGATCCTAAAGACAAGCGTGAGCAGAAGCAAACGTGGAAATGAGCATGTTGCACTTACGCGATCTCGTACGCATCACCGGGTAGCATGCTTCCGTCACAGACAGCTCCGTTCGTATAGCCAATACATTCGTTTCCCGCCATGGCAGCGTTATACGCCTGTTAGAGTTAGAGGCATCACATTATGCACGATTATCAGTTGCTGTCCCAAGGGTTTACATGAGTTAGATGGCACTCACAATTTCCGAATAGCAGACATCGTATTCGTAGTAGTCGAGATTCGTGAAGTAAATGCCACAAGTGCCATAGTACCACTCTTGGTATGCGTAAGCGGGTATAACCGCAGATCCTGACCGTCCCAAAGGAAACCGTTGTGAGGAAACGAACAGTTTGAACAGAATTTAGATTGGGGAACTTACCCGGATAGTACGTCAGGTAGTCGATGAGGTACTGGCAGTCGGCTATGTATATCGTGGAGTAAGTCAGGGTCTCACAGGTGACATAACCTGCGCAAACATTCTCCGAGTCAGTTGATTATCTCTGGCCAAGCAACTCCACCCGAAGCTGGGACTGGGGGAAACACTCACAGGTGCCGTCAGTGCAAAGATAATACTGGCGCTCCTCAAGAGTAGAGCGCTTGGCGCTGGTGGGCGGAGAACAAGTACCGCTTACAACACCGATTTCGCCGCCGTTGTGGGAAACAGTCGTGTTTCCCGTGACCTGGCTTCCTGCGCAAGCGTCTCTTGAGGTGACTGCTCGCAGCATCATTACGACATGAAGAAGGAATTAGGGATGCAAGGTCTACCTCTGGCCGCACTAACGAGGGTCGAGATGGATAAGAAAATGTATGCGAGAGCAACAGCAAACTTCATGATGGCACTCGAGAGTTGGGGTGATGAGAATGTGGGTGCTGAAGGGTGCCAGTGAATGGTTCACGGTTTGGCTGAGGGATAACCTTTGGAAAAGACAGCGGTGTTTTATACGTCCCAAACAACAGAGGCCAGGACAGCCAGGATATCCTCCGAGTGCAATTGGTCCTAGATATTCGCCAAAGGAGGAATGGTCACTTTGTGCATTTGAGCACCTGCCAGTGATCGAGGATCGAGATCTGACAGGTCTGATCATCAGCGCTCAGCGCTTATGGTGTGCAATCGATAAAACAATCCGGCGACTGGCGACATGATACCATTGATATACTGGCACGTGGAAAAAGGACCCGTCGAGACAAATAGTTTCACGAGAAACTCCCGAGGGAGTTATCCTTGATCTTTGCGTTTCAGCTCCAGTGTCGTTGAATTGTCGTCACTATCTTTTTTTCTTTCCCGATTGTTACTTGCAGGGTACCTTTTTCGGCACCCTTATTTTCCTCCAATCAGGCGTCCATCGCTGATTGCGCGCCAGGAGTTTGCCGTATGGGGGTATTCTCCCCCACATGGTCGATCGCTGCCATCACCGAGCGATATTGACTCTGATCTTTACGAGGGCCCATAGAAAAACGTGTAAATGCCACCAGGGTGTAACTCGACCGACGGACAGGTGCTATCCATGATACCTCCGAGTCCATACGGTGATTCCCGCCCATTCAAACCTGTTACCCCATGGCCCACTGGCAAGCTGGAGCCTGGTACTAGGCACACAATCCACCAGCGATTTCATTAACAGGTTGCGCCGCGGTCAGGAGAGACCGGTAACGTAACCACCGGTGCTTTCATGTCTTTCCGTCGTTTCCGATAACCCATGACGACTCCGAATTCACAAAAAGAATGTCCCACATACGTTCCGAGCGAGCCCACCGGTGCTTTAAGTTCCTGCCTTACCGTCGTTTCCGATAACCCTCCGCATTCATAAAAAGATGTCCCACATACGTTCCGAGCCCAGACTCCAGGTTTCTTATTCAGCAGGTTCCTGACATTCGACGTCCACAGCCCTGCCGCAGTCGCATACCTGCCTCCATTCGGATAAGTAATTTATCCAGAATGCCTGCCACACTCCGCGTGGAAGCTGGACTATCCGAAAGTCCAGTTCACGGCGCCCATGACCTATTAGCCCATTATCTCTCCCACCTGCACCCAAGATTACGTCCCTTCTGCCGCCTCACCGCTGAATGACTGACAGGCTTTGGCTGCTCGTTGGCTCCTTGAAACACCTACCACCCAGCATACCTGACGCGAGCACAGAGGCAAGGCCCCTACGGATGGGTTATACCGCTTTAGGTAGATTCCAGAACTGAATACGTCAATTCGACGGGTAAGCACAACATCATCCTTTTTGTCTGGATCCCGGGGCATGGGTATAGGGGTATAACGCCATTACTAGATCTGCGCCCAGGCGGCTTGGCAGCTTGGACCAACATGCACCGGCGTGGACCAACATGCACCGGCGTGGCCAAACGAGAAAGCTGGGCACCTTCGCATTGGTCGAATTCCGCATCTAGCTGAGAATTCCCCGCCCCGCCCCTGAAGAGGGCTGGGCTCCGACTCAGTCACGTCCGTGCACTTCGGCCTCGTGCTTTTGACATGTCGTGAACCTGATGGCTGGGGTGATTGATAGCTAGCCAACAGCCAAATTGACGTAGGCGAGGGTTTTCTACAGTAACCCGCCGGAAGGTTCCTGGCGGTGACGCTGACGAATTTTCGAGAATTCATTTGGTCTGCCACGCTGTGAATGAATTACGCCCTAATGTCTAACGCTCGGCTGCTTGCGCGCGCTTAATGTGCTTGCTACTGCAGGAAGTGGATGGTGATCAGGTGCAGGAGGTTTGTGGAACGATGTGGGTTCTGCATGCAAGAACTGGATTCTTGTAACAGGCCTAGAGGCATCCGAAAAGTTGGGGGTCAGGGGAGGGAAGGATACAGTACGCAGTAAGTCGTGAGCGTAACGGGGGTGCACGCTCGAAAACGCCTGCGGGCGCCGGCTATTGCATCAATTGCATCCGTACAGGCACAAAGAGTAAAGCGCGGCCAGTTGGCCAGTCGACTAACCACTTTTGTGGTCATAGAACCAACTCCGCAACTCCGGCAACTGAAGCGTGACTGAAAAACCACGTTTTCTCTCATCCTCATCTTGAAACTCAACAAGTATGGCATTGTCAAAACACATGTACTATGTTAAGAACTCGAAGAGGTACGAGGCATCGAACACAGAGGCTTGTAGCGATTAGTGGAGATCTGAGCAAGAAATTCGAAGTGACCGAATGGGGGTGCTCGATCGATGTTCGGCGCACTGTTAGCACAGTTCCGTCCGTGACATTGGGCGGGCGCACGGTCTATTAATATTCCCTGCGACACGAGGTGCTTAGCGATGGAAGCTGTCCCAGATCGGAATGTGATCGCGACCGCACACTCCGTGGCTCAGCGAACGTGGCAGGCACAGGCACATGCCCAGGCCAGGCCCAGAGGACCCAGATAGGTCTCAGATCTCAGGGCTGACAACCACCAGACTACTGTATTTTTTCATGTTACATAATCACTACTGTCCGAAATTTCAATTGATTTATATTTAGTACAAATCCTGACAACCCATACTCCCTCATAACCCATAGCTCAAATCCATAACGGGGGGGTATGGGTTAAGAGGGAGCCAACTGTATGAGGATGACCTGTCCAAGTGGGGCCTGAGTGAGAGAGTCGAGGAGCAATGAAAGCGTATCCGGACCTGACGAAAGACTCGAAGACCTGCAAGTAAACGACGAAAGCCGCACCCCGCGTTCGCCATCCATTGCACTGTCAAAATAAGTCACACCGTAACCGAGTAGAATGATATCGCCAGCGGGAGCATCACTGCCGAATCGAAACAGATTATCAACGCGATGCAAATTGGGCGACAGATGGAGACAGGAGAGGTGATTGAAGACGTGGTGCCAAGTCTTACACGAGGATCACTGTCACGGTAAACGACGACGAGAAGGTCGAAATAACAGACAAAAGCTTATCATTAGAAGAAGTTATTAACAAACAGGCGTCGGGTCCTGGTTAGAAGAGCAATCTAGCAACCGTCTCTTCATTATCTCCTTTTCTCATGGTTCTTCCACTTCGATTTCTGCAGCGCATGACGGTAATTGGTGAGGGGAGGTATCAGGAATTCGCGTAGAGGGAGGGTCCCCGTGATATTAATGGTAGTTGGGTCAGGTGTTTGCGCGAGGGGAAACCACTTAAGCCATGGTGCCAAAAGTTATCTGATATTAGAATGTCATAAGTCTGAATTGCACGGGGCTTGGTGGCATGCAACAAGAAGAGTACGGACGGAGGATGGAGGGTGTTTGCCGCAATGAATGCCTGCCGCACTTTGGATGGATACAGTGAGGACGCGTCATCTCCAGGCTCCAGTCGGCCCTCGAAACAAGGCACTTCCCGAGTCTCCGCCATCGCTTATGCCGCCGTCCATGACTCGTCCATGATATACTGGTGGATGTTGGACTGGACTTAAATTTCACACCATCACCTCACCTCACCTCACATCTTCATTCTCCGTCATCGCGTCATCCCCATGCAGCGGCCCATCTGTCTGCAAGCCGCACGCACCCCCGATGACATTCTTGTCATCGTAGCTTACTGCCGCACCCAGCGATCTCCAAATGGTAGCGCGGCGTCGCGTTCTCGACGTCCTCGCGCCGCAGATTATACTCACATTAATCAGTGGCACCACCTCAAGCACTAAGATGGATCTATGTTACTTGGGGCCTGGGGACTCTTCACCAGATCCTACAGGCGTCAGGTCACACCCCGTTCAAGTATTAGCCTTCATATCCACCTGGCCCTCTCACTTGGCCTGTCTAGTAGCACAGCACTTTGCAAACATGGTTTTACTGGAATGGGATCTCGTGGTAAAGGTGCCAATAGAACAGAACACTTCTCACTTTTGTATCTGATAAACACGGCTTCTTGTGCAGTTCAGGCATCGGGCTAATATAATTTCAATAAAGGGGCCTGGATTTCACATTAATGGTGTCGAACTGACACCGTGTCATGCTTAGAAAAAGGCCGCGCAGTGACAATAACATCGCTGAAAGGAGACAAGCTGGTGTAACATAGAGAGTGACTCTACATGTGAGTTCGAGATGAGAGGGTGAAAGGAAGGTAGAGCTGAGGCCACGTTCTCGAAATGAGAACGCGCGGAGACAATGTGTTGGGGGCAAATGATGATCCCGGTCGGCGGCTTGCTGACGAGTGTATTTGAGATGATAACCCACGGAATACGATCTGCAATGACGAGAAACAAAGAGAAAAGTGAGGCACACGAGTCCATGAAACGGAGAGACAAGTGACGCTAGTGACGGCGCATCGGCTCGAGGAGTCGTCTGTCAGTCGGGTGGGAGTCGAAGGCACGCAGAAAAAATGTGTTGGGCCAAAAACTATTGCCTGCCTCTCGGCGAGGCTAAGCGAGGGTATTTTTATGTTCAGTCCAAAGTTTGGGAGGCACAAGTACGCTACGAGCAAAAGGGTCGAAATGGGAGATCAACGAATGAGAGTTCCTGCCGGCGACAGACCTGCGCGGTGTCGTAGGGAAAGGCGTCCGGGGACCATATTGAAGACAGAAAGTGAATTGTATCCTAAGGCGCGACAGCAGGCGCAGAGTCGAGGATAGCGGCGAAATGTTGAGGTCTGGCTAGGTAAGAAGAGGTGAAAGCTGCAAAAGAGGGTGGGAGGTCTAAGACGAAAGTGTGATAAAAGAGTTATATGAAAATGGTTTAAGTACTCTTAAAAATAGGAATACTATCCAACGAAACACGAGGATCCGAGTAGGGATCCGGCTGGCGAGGCGACATGCACGATGTTTGTGACGTTGGCCTGACAGGTATCAAGCCTATAATCAAGGTGGCGCGCACTTGTGGCGTCGGCCAGCGAGAGTCGAGCGATCCGCTCGTCTTTGGAAACCAGGGGTTTGAGGTGCGGCGGCGGGGACTTGAGAGGAGAGAGAAAGGGAAGATGGCGATGGAACGGATCGATGACGACAGATGGAGGATAGGTAGGTGGCGTGGCGTGGCGTGTGGACGACATGTGTCACATGGTTGAGGGAGCTACGTTCCGAAAGCTAGAAGAAAGGCCACGATCCCGAGAGACCGAGAATGCACGAAGGAAAGGTCCACGAGGGAAACGGGCTATGATTCGCTCTATTGCCCTTCTCTTCAAGTTGGCGAGGCCAGGTGAGGGGTGCTGTATATGCGAATACAAGGCTGTTGAGACAAGTATGCTAGTACACGTAAAACGAGTAGAAGGGGGAAGGGAAGAGAGAAAATGCGGTCCTGCCGGCGACAGACCCGCGCAGTGACGACGACGACAGCGAGCGGACTCACCGCTGCTCGCTCTCTCGACGCGCCCTTCCCAAATCGCCCGATGACGTGCTCACTTGTTTCATTGGCAGAGCATGCCATTTCTTATCACCAGCAGATGACATTGTCGACGAGGATGAAGGAGGCGCGGCGACGCTGACGAAACAGGGCTAAGGAATGCAGTGGAGACTCTCAGTGGCCACGCGCACCCATCCTCCATACTTACTCCACCACCAGGCCCGGCTGCGATTTGTCGCGCTCAAAATTGAAATCGGTCCCCACTTCACGTCGACATCAATTTCAGCCCGCAAATGGACGGTAGCGGTGGGACGACGGAGACGATCATTCATGCCATGGATATTCTCTACCCATCGTTTTCGCGGTGGACATCCTTCCATTTGTCGGTCTCCACCCGGGCTCAGGCGCACGCTGCGTTGTCGCACTGGCATTGCAAACAGAAGGCACCGATGATACAAGTCTTGTAGGTTCGCAAGCGAGTGACATCCCTGCACGATTTCGAGCGCCATCGCGTCGACTTCAATCGGAAGGTCAACATCCCTTGATTGTCTTCACCACCTACCCTTTCCAGCGAGTGAGTCGCTCACTTACTTTCTGTTTTCAAACCCGCCCCTCCCCCGCTCCTCTGGCCGCTACATGGCTCGACCCTTCCATGGTCATCAACCCGCGCTGCTTGCACCTCACCGGCCTCACCCTCGGCATCATGACACTTGCTCTGTCACCGCCATTGCCGTCCAAGCACGATCGCGACGACCGACGTCGCATGCGCCACGACACTCCTCGCCAGCTGCCCCCGCGTATTCGCGCCGTGCTTGTGAACAACCCGCTACAGATTCTCCTCAGCCGACAGGTGATGATGCAGCTGGTCCCCGCGCATGTGCACACATGTGGCATAATCTACACTCTCTGGACGGTCCCCGTCTGCGCGCGTTCTATGGTACATTCCCTTATTTTCTTCAAAAAAATTTCTCTTTTTTTGTGGCCTGCTCTCTGATAAAGGATCATCATGAATCCAATAAAATATAATAAAATGATAAATGTGATCAAAGCGTACTTGGCCGAATACATAATATTTCACCTCTTAAGCCCCCA
>Ga0307510_10004567_pt1 | contig 16302 bp, 7 predicted proteins | sample 12_EM_MG_FD_207224 | JGI IMG/M metagenome (GOLD analysis project Ga0307510, IMG submission 207224) | Populus trichocarpa ectomycorrhiza microbial communities from riparian zone in the Pacific Northwest, United States - 12_EM | ecosystem: Host-associated > Plants > Roots > Unclassified | place...
ATAAATCAAGCTTTTATTTTATATATATATATATATATATATATATGAATATAATAATATCATGTGTATCCAACTGATTGGTTATAAAACATTAAACTAATAGTAAAAACATGGTTAACTTAAATCTTATCCCACTGAAAAAAACATTGTTTGCAAACTTATGTTCAATTGGATTTATTTTATATTACATCTGCCCGTCCAGCTATACACATACAATCTAATTAAACATTTTTAGAGTGATTTAACAATTAAAATTGAATGAAGAAAATTCATATTTCCAACTATAATTAAATTTATTTTTTAAAAAATAGTATATGAATATAGTATATTCTTCATTCTAGATGGATATTCAATTTAAACTTTTAATTTCTCTTGATTTCTGAAATAAATACTATAATTAACATGCAACATTTGATATCATAATTTTATTTAAAAATAGATTAATAGAAAGCCAATGATAGTGAAAATAATTTTTAATATAAATAATTCTAAAACTCTTATATACAATATATATTAAAATGTTGACATATACTCAATTTGAATTCATAATATCTTTTTTATTTTTTAAGAAAATATTATAAATTTGTATCACATGATTTCACAATATTATTGGTAAAATATTTGAGTGAAAAATAATAAGAATGTAAATGATTTATAATTTTTCAGTTGTATTATTATAATTTTTTTTAAATAATTTAAGGGATCTATGACAAATTTAATTCAGTATCAGAAACTTTTTTTCCTTCCATGATATCCATGATATTTAAAAAACAAGTATACGCAAGATGAAGAAGAGGTAACTGGTTGAGATCGAGGATTTTAATACATCTATTTATTATTGATAGCTGTTTACGTGCAGCGCCCATGGCCTAATGGATAAGGCGCTTGACTTCTAATCAAGCGATTGTGGGTTCGAGTCCCACTGGGCGTGACTTTCATTTTTGCTCAAGCAACTTGATCATATCATTCCAGCTTTCAACTATTTTTGGCGCAAAAATCCTGAAATCTAATCATCGGATGTATGGAAAGTCAACAATGCAGAAAACGCAAGCATATGAAGCCCTTATAAATGGTTGGAAAGTATACTTCAACAAGAACCACACGTGAAAGAGGACAAACATTTAAGAAGATAAAAAGAATTGCATATAATTAAAAGATATCAAAAATTAAATAAAGCAATAAAAAAAGTTGTAAAAGAAAGCAAGTAAATAAATGAAAAAAAGTAAAGATAGTGAAAAAAATAAAATGAATAAATGGAAGAAACAAAAATTCCGTATGTGGAGCGGAACATCATTTATAATAGTTATATGACTCATTATAGATCATCCATGTGAGTAAATTTAAACTTCGATTTTAACATGATATCATCAATGTAGATCTCCACGTTGTGAATGATCATAATATGAAAAATCAAATTCATTACTCTTTAGTAAGTAGCACCCACATTATTTAAACTAAAAGACATAACCATCCACTTATACATTCTTAATGAATTATGATATTTAAAAATAGATTTGACACATCTTTCTCTACAATGAAGATGTAGTTATAACTAGAATGACCATTCATAAAGTTGAGTATATATTTCATTGATAAGCGTTGCATTGATTAACATATTAGCCAATGACATTGGATATTCATCTTTTAAAGTTACAATATTCATATTTCCGAAATCTATACATATCCTTAAATTTCCATTCTTCTTCAATATTAGCATTATGTTAGATATTCATTCGTCATATCTAATTAGCTTAATAAATCCAACTTCTAAAAGCCCTTCAATTTTCTCTTTCACATGATTAATTATGTCTGGGACCATTCGTTGTCAAGGTTGTTTGCGTAACTTGAACCCAAGCTTGATTTGCAAAGGATTTTCAACCAAACCTCAATCTAAACTAGGCATTCCATTGTAATTCCAAGCAACATGGTCTTTATAAATGTGTAGCAATGATACCAAATCCTTCTAAAATTCTTTCGGTATATTTACACATGTAAAAGCTAGTCTAGACTTATCTTCAGGCCTTAAGTTAACTTCAATTTTTCTCATTCCTTACATTTTTTTTATTACATTATTTTTACCTCTTACATTTACTAACTTAATTATCAGAGTGTCTCATGTACCCACGAGGGACTTGGTTTTTAGGGATATGGCCAGGGTAGAGATAGAAGCTAATAAACCAGTTATAAACTAGCCTAAGGATGGAGTTACGGAAAACTTAACTTCTATCTAATTTTTTTTAATGATTCTATTAATAGCATTAAGTATGAGAAAATGAATAAAAGCTAGTTCATTCTCTTTCACTTCTCATCTATTTTTTCATGGCAAAGAAACTCTAGGATAAGGAAAATTGATTGATCTCCCCACTATGGAAACTTCATCCCTTTTAAATTTCCATCAATTCACTCATCAAGTACAAGTGCTCAACAATATTGTTTTAGCCATACAAGAACAAGTTCATACTCTTATATTTTATCAATAGAAAATGCAACACATAACTCTGTTACATGCACCATATGCATAGAAACAACTTTGGTTTCATGAAAGAATATGATAAAATGACATAAAAAGTAAGCACAATACTTCAATTCCAAGAAAAAGTTGCTCTCACTATGAAGGCACTCCTCAATAGGTCCTAACCACAAACATAACTATCTTCATCAATCTTCCTCTAACTTTAGCTTGCATGCTGATAAACCCTAGATATGAAATAAGACCAATGATTGTACGACCTTCAAGAACAAACATCATTCCCACCAGGTGAGAGACTCTTCTCTTTATCACAAAGTGCTATACACTCATCTCTCAAAAAATTATGTTACCATGAAGGTTAATTTAGATAACTATAATAGCCGTATAGATCCTAGGTAACACATACAATATGTCATAAACATCCTATAATATATAGCATAAAAAAATGATGCTATGTGCAAAATATTTTCTATAACTTTTTGTGGATATATTTGGGTGCAGTATCACAACCTTAAACCTGACTCTATTCTTGGTTTTACAATCTTCATGTTAAGCTTACCTCTCATTTCAACACTAGTTTTTCAATTAAAAAGAGCATGAATAAGCTTTTTATCATCACCTAACGAGAAGATGAAAACACTAGAGTTTATATCAAAATATTTAATGAGAAAATGCTAAATATGAAAGATCTACATGAACTAATTGTAACTAAGGCTTTGATTAGTAAAGTTTACAACTACTAATTATAGACATGTTTATGTACACTCCCTAACATGACTCTTTTCTATGTAAAATAGAAAATGAAGAACCATATTCGAGTATAAGCAAATGTTACCAGACAAGAACACCCCTTTTTTCAAAGAATAAAATCTCCACAACACCATCAATCTTTTACCAAAATATTATTTAAAAGGAGCATAAAAGGATCTATTTGTGATTACTTGAGATTCCCTAAGTTTCTTACCACACCTCTTATCACTACGCATGTTGAGGTGTTTATTGTCATTTAGGGAAAAGATTTTGTGTGATATCCACCTATAATAAAGAGTGGCATGAATACAAAGAATCCTAACAAGTTTTGTCACTTTCACCGTAACCACGATCATGAAATTAAGGAATGTAATGCCTTAAAAAAAGAAATAAAAATATTGATCTCCAAGTGATACCTTCAATAATTTATGATAAATGAGATACAACATGAACAGATAGGGAAAATCCTTATAACGCACTACTTGAGATCATATAATTTTTAAAAATTATATCTCTATTATCTTTTAAATTTTTCAAATAAAAAACATTAATGCTTCCCTATTGATGAGGATCAGCCCAACACCAAGCGTAATCATGCAAACGACCCATTAAAGGTGCCTATTAAGCCAATTACAAGAGTTGGGGGAAAGATTCTTAAAGAAGCATTGAATGGGCTTGTACAGAACATAAGGAGGAAGATGGACGTAGAGAAACTTGAGACATCTAAGAAGCATGAAGGACAACCTCTAATTCATCTAATTCAGGTCCAATAAGAGCCCAATTCGTGTGGAACATGGGGCTGATGTGTCCGGCCCCATACCAACTTTGTTAGGCTTGTCTTTTACTAATGATACAAGGATAAAAAGTCAGCAATTTATTTTCCTAAACAATCAAGAAAGTTTTGGTAGATCTGATTTCTAAAGAAGGAAGGATTATTTAATACTTTCCTAGCTTAGGAAGGAAAGTAATTAAATCAGCAACAAAGAGGAAAATTTGTTTTCTTATTTATCCAAGTTAAACAAGAAAATCCAAGCTAATAAATGACCTAAAGGGGGCAACAATACAAATTTTCCAAATCAGATTTCTTCTATTTTATATAGGACTTTTATAGGGTAGCAAATCTGATCCTATCATATTAGGATATTAAATTCAGATTTATTATTGTTATTATTATTTTCCTTTTAGTTTAGGGTTTTATTTATATTATTTGGTTTTAATTATAAGTGGACCTCATATAAGTCCACATAAGGAGTTCATTAGGGTTTGTTTCAGTTTAGAGTCAGTATAAATAAAGGCATAACCAAACATGTAAGGGTTATGTATTTTTCAGATCAATAAACTTCTTTTGACGTACTTGTTGTATGTTGATGGGATAATCTCCCTTCCTTAATTCTCTAAAGAATTGAAAAACAACTTATCGAAGAACAACTGACTTCGTGATGTCATTCTTATACTTCTCATTCGCGAATCAATATTCATTATGGGGGTTTTTGTTTTCCAATATTGTCAGTGCCTAGGTACAAGTTATCTTTGTGTCATACTCATCAAACCTAATTTACTTGGCTTTCCGGGAATTGATGTTCTTACGTGTGGGTTGCTTGACCGTGTGTTTAAGAGGTTTGCATCACCTATGTTTTCAATAAATTGTCTCCATGTCCTTAACTAAATGTCAATCTACATTCCTCCATAAAGAATTTTCGTGGCAATGTTTCCCTGTCTTTATTAAAATTCACCAAGTATTCGTGACCACTCCTCTTAAAAAAGGACCAGAGATCCTTCTCCTAACTCCACATGGGTCACTTCTCTCTAAAATAAGTTCACAAATGCATACATAATATTTACTTTTATACTTATTTTTTTATTACTTAGACTATTTTAATTAACAAGCAAGACAATTAAATTCTTCTCATCTTGTAGAAAAATTAATAAAAGTTAAGAGAAGAATTCTTATGCAAACACATAAATAAAAGCCAAATGTAACATTCTCATGCACTCATAACCAAAAAGGTAATGTTTATATAACAAGTATTTTTTCCCTTATTTTTTTGGTTAAAATCTTCCAAACATGTATACTTAAAAGACTTGGAGAGTTGGATAATGGTGCATAATTAAAACAATGTGGTCGTTTAGGCCACGCCCAAACAACCAGCCCAACCTCTCATTTTTTCTCTCTTTACATTTCTCCTTCCTACATATTCTCTCCTTCTCACACAACTTTTTTCTCTCTCTAATCTCTCTTTTTGTACGAGCACACACCTATGTTTTTTAGTTTCATGATTGACAAACTCTTAACAAAGTACACATTTCTATTAATTGTTCGCACTCCACTTCCAACCAATGATTACAATGCAAGCACCACCATATTTCTTTATGTAGTTAGCACCATATATTTTTTTATACAGAGTAACGCCACAATTCTATGTTGCTTTCTAGCACTGTTAACACCATTTTATCCACCAATAAAATCATAAACACCAACCTCAATAACCGATGCTAATGGCACCATAACTAATAATGTGTGCCAACTCCTATACTAATTGCACAACTTTTTTTCTCCACCTTACAACAAGGTGAGCCAACATAATAGGTCTATAAATACCTTAGACCATTACTAGCAAAGAGGAATAAGACTGGACAAAAACTTAAAAAAACAAAAGATCAACATTAATCCATACAAACATAAGCCAAACCCAGGCTCCATACCTAGACATACAAACTTATATAGACTCACAAACTCCATAGACAAAGTCTTCATAATTTTTTTTTTCTCATTCCTTATATTTTTTTTCGTTACACTATTTTCATCTTTTATATTTACAAACATAAGCATGTGAGTGTTCCCTGTACCCACAAGAGACTTGTTTTTCAAGGACATCTCTAGGCTAAATATAGAAGCTCACATACCAATCACAACCCAGCCCAATGATGTAGCTATGAAAAACTCATTTTTTGTATGAATTTTTTTTCACAACTTCAACATTTACTTTTTTATTCTAAAACATTTCTAGAGCTTATGATTTATTCAAGTTGCTTTAGCTTTCTAAGTTACTGAAACTAGCTAGTATTCATAAAAGAAAATTATAAAAACTAATATTAGCCAAAATCACAAAGAAAAGATTAACTTGTGCTAGCTTTATAACATTATATATCCCGACAACTTTCTTACACACATAAGTTTTTGTTCACAATTGTTAATTCATTATAAAAAACAAATTATTAGGTATACAGGTAGTTTTGCTTCCTCACTCATGAATACGAGAAAAGGATTATTACTATATACAAGTTTTTTCTTTGGATAGAGGATATAATTTCAATATTAGTATACTAATTTTATGCCTTTTCTCAATCAAGTATGTGAATTTTAATTCTTTTTTTTTTATTTAAGTGCACTAATTTTTTTAAAAACTTTAATCAAGTAATCTTGTCCACCTTTTATCAATTTTTCTGTTATTTGATGATGTATGATTTATCCTTAAATCGCTATTGGTACTCTAAACTTTCATTTTATAATAGTCAAGTACATGAACTTTAATATTTTTTTATTTTTATACACCATCATTTTAGATTTTTTTACTCAAGTTTTTTTAATACAGTCTATCTGTCATAATTTCATCAACTTTTTATTTATGTTATAAATATTTTAATTATATCAATAATTCATTTTTTAGTTATAAAATATTTTTAAGTCTTTACAAGATGACTTATCATTGATGAAAAGAGTTTACATCTAAAAGAATTTATTTTAATTTTCTTACAATCATTTAATTTAATTTAATTTAAAATATTTATATTTATTTTAAAGGGTATTTTTACAAAAATAAATCACATTAGAAAATGAAAAATTGACTAAAGTACTTAATTGAAACAATAAAAATAAAGCTAAAGGTGTATGAAAATTTTTAAAAAATAAAGTTATGTTGGCCCAAGGAAATAGAGTTTAATTGGGCCGAAAGCTTTCTCTCGTTTGTGGACTTGGTTAGGCCGATAACTCTCATTTATGAGCTCGTCATCGAAGTTTATAATAATAATCGATCTTGGACAACGACTAAGAACAAGGCTTCATTGAATAGACATATCCAACGGGTAACGAAGGCCCAGCTGGATTGGGCCACAGAGGCCTAATATTTACAAAAAAGGAAGGCGTGTGTTGATGTCTTCTTGCATGAAAGGAGAAACAAGGCCAGTTCAGATGAGGTTAGGTCTCTCTATCTTGTAAAACAGAAACAGAGGCACACCTGAAGACAGCAAAATCATCTCTGTTTCGAATTCAATTCAATCAAGCACAACCATGGCTCATTGTCTCACAATCAACAATGTAAGGTTCCTGTCTATGCCTCTGTCTCTGTCTCTGTCTCTATGTTCTTTTATTTGAGAAATTTTTTTCATAATTTTCAGTTTTGATGGCCTGTCATTTCCCTTCGAGCTCTTCACTACACCCCAAAACCACCATAAAACCCCACCAAATCCCACTAAGAACCATCACTTACCCTTCCATTAGATGCAAGAAACAAGACCCAATTCTTGAGAATGATAACAAAACTGAAAATACCAATAAAAAAACCCATTTCAGTTTTCTCTCTTTACCCATAACTCTCACTATTATCTCCACCTCTCTCACTCCACACCCTGCCTTTGCTGCCACACCAACACCCAAAACTTACCATAAAAAGAAAACCTTAAAAAAGACACAACAAGAAGCCTTGACACCGGACCAGCTTAAACAATGGTCTCAGAATCTTCCAGTTGTATCCAATAGAATACCATATACTCAAGTTTTGATTTTAAAAGAGAACAACAAGCTTAAGCATGTAATTAAAGCGCCTAATGCTTCTTTAAAACAACGTCCGGAGGCTGTTTTAGTGGTTTTAGATGATAATCAAGTGTTCAGGACTGTCTTGCCCTCGTTAGAGAGTAATAGGAGGTTTTGGGATTCATGGGATGAGTTCAAGATTGATGCTTTATGTGTGAATGCATATTCCCCTCCGGTTAAGAGACCTGAGCTTCCTAAGCCATATTTAGGATTTTTGTGGAAAGTTCCAGAGTTTATGCTGTCGAGGTTAAAGCCTAAGAAGGAGTCCAAGAGAGCTATGGAGTTGAGGATGGCCAGAGAGGAGTTTAAGAGGCAAAGAAAGGAGGAGCTGAAGAAAATGAGAGAGGAAAGAGAAATAATCGAGAAGGCAATCAAGATGCAAAAGAAAGACGAGGACAGGAGGAGAAAGAGGGAGACTAGGACAAAGAAGTATGAAGAGTCATTGCGTGATGCTCGGAAGAATTATACAAGAATGGCAAGTATGTGGGCAAATTTAGCACAGGACTCAAATGTGACAACTTTGTTAGGGTTGGTGTTTTTTGTAATATTTTATCGTACAGTGGTGCTTAGTTATCGGAAGCAGAAGAAGGACTATGATGATCGGCTCAAGATTGAGAAGGCAGATGCTGAAGAGAGAAAGAAGATGAGGGAGTTAGAGAGGGAGTTGATGGGTATTGAAGAAGAGGAAGAAGATGAGAGCGTGCCTGGGAAAGCGGAGCAGAATCCATATTTGAAGATGGCTATGCAGTTCATGAAGTCAGGAGCACGTGTTAGGCGTGCACATAATAAGAGATTGCCTCAGTACTTGGAAAGGGGTGTGGATGTGAAGTTCTCTGATGTTGCAGGACTTGGGAAAATACGTCTTGAACTTGAGGAGATTGTGAAATTTTTTACACATGGAGAGATGTACCGCAGGAGAGGAGTGAAGATCCCAGGTTAGTTTTTGGAAAGCCATTGTATGCAATTTTAATGATTTTTTATTTGAACTTTCAGTAGGATTTGTTTTCGTGGCTTGTCATCTCATTTATGTTCTTTATCTAGTTTGAGGATTTGGTTGAGAGGACCTTACATTTTATGTTATTGTTCTTGTTTTAATTACATCAAACACTGCACTTTTTCTCTGCATGTTGTGGAGTCACTTTAAACATTCAATTTGGAAGTGGATTGTGCAGATAAACTTCCCTTGTGCAGAACTTGTTAAATAAAATTAAAAGATAAAAAAAAGCAGCACAGATTGAACTATCATAGCAAATTAACATTTCACACTAATATGCTGCCTTGCAGGCATTCATTCTTTCATGAGTATTAAGTAATAAAAAAAACTCAAACATAACTTTTACAGACAACGTCGTAGAGGCATAAAGGACTGGAAATAACAGCTTGCTTTTAGCAAAATTATCATAGACTATTTGTGATATTCTCTTTAAATGCTTGACGTTCACTATGTAAGTTCTATCCAACACATTCTTTTGGTTGCATCTCAAATTACATGACCTCATATACTGGTATGAATCTTCCCTTTGGTCAATTTCTGGGATGATTACAGACACTAGATTTGATCTAGTTGAAGTTTACTGGAGATTCTTGAGGATAGAGTATTCTGTGCTATTAAATGTTTTTGAAAGCAAGAGATGAAAGGGATATGGAGCGAAGAATTATGTTTTATTTATGTTTGTGATTCCTATGAATTTTCATTGCCAATTAGATTATTTTTATGAAGTCATTATGCTTGTGATCCTGTGTGCATGACTTGTCCGCTTGAATCCATTTTTCAATCAGGTGGCATACTTCTTTGTGGTCCCCCTGGGGTGGGGAAAACTTTACTGGCAAAAGCTGTGGCCGGTGAGGCAGGTGTAAACTTCTTCTCCATCTCTGCATCTCAATTTGTGGAAATATATGTTGGAGTTGGTGCTTCTCGAGTTCGAGCACTTTACCAAGAAGCAAAGGAAAACGTAGGTGTTCTCTTTAGCTTCTCTATTATCAAGGTTCTTCACATGATAGCTTGGAGTGGTATTGCTGATGTTAAATTCTAAACTTGTTCTCACTATGAATTTAGACATGTATTTACCTTTTTTTCCCCCAATGCTTTCAAATTCAAATATAGAGCTGAATATTGTTCAGAATGCAACACCTCTTTTTCAAGCTCTGGGAACTTTAATCTTTTTCACATGTCATCATACTTATTTTTGTTTGCATAGGCTCCATCTGTTGTTTTCATTGATGAACTGGATGCTGTTGGAAGGGAGCGTGGTTTGATTAAAGGTTCTGGCGGACAAGAACGTGATGCCACTCTTAATCAGGTTGGTTGGGGCATATCCTAAACCTGTACTTTTAGACTTCAATGCTGCTGTTTTATGATAAACCTGCATTTGAGGATTGATGTTCAGTTTTCTAATTCCAGCTCCTTGTATCCTTGGATGGGTTTGAAGGTAGAGGGGAAGTGATCACTATTGCTTCCACAAATAGACCAGACATTCTAGACCCAGCACTTGTGAGGCCTGGGCGGTTTGATCGAAAAATATTTATACCTAAACCTGGCCTCATAGGCCGCATGGAAATTCTGAAGGTAATGATTTATGATCTCCATCATGTTTTTGTGTTCTCCTCTTTTTTTCTCCTGTCATTTTCTTTATGGCATTGAGAAACTAGGCCATTCCACGCCTTTTAGCTTCTTTTTATCCTGTTTTATTTTTTATTTTTTTTGGTAATAGGTTCATGCTCGTAAGAAACCCATGGCTGATGATGTGGACTATATGGCTGTTGCAAGCATGACAGATGGAATGGTTGGTGCAGAGCTCGCCAACATAATTGAGGTTGCTGCAATTAATATGATGCGTGATGGAAGGACTGAGGTATTGCCTATTCTTGTAAATTGAAAATCTTACTCCATTTGCCAGTATGATTTCATGTCATTAGACCTGAATTGCTGGAGAGGAGCTGGGAGAAATGGAATGATTTGGACTTTAGGCAGCTTTTAATGTTCTTTGAACCAAGTAGACAGAAAAGCATTTGTGTACTGGGAGGCCTCCCATAAAACTTGATGGAACTGAGACTTCAATTTCCTATTCAGAACATTCTTTGTCTTGGCAATCTAGGAGACAATATTTTTCCGCCCCAAATATTACCTTGACAAGTATAATGTGTTCATAGCCACATCCTATACCAAAATAAACTTTAAGTGTCTGCTTTTGTTATGGTCAGGAGAGGTCCATTTTGTTTTTCTATCTATTCCTAGGAATTATATTGTGGTAACGACATAGCTAACTACTGTTGGGACCAATCATGGTTTGTACACCGTTGTAGATTTAAGTTTGCTTATAATTTATGATCACACTAAAAATCACATTCTATTTAGTCCTCAAAATTTCGAATATAAGAATTCCATGTAGATAAAAACCAGCCACTACTTGGATGTGACCAACCACCTCTAATATTGGCCATTCCACAATATGGATGATCATGAGATTTTGAGTCATCTAATTTTTTATCCTCCTTTACTGCCTCGGCTACTTCATCCCATAAATCATTTTATTTTAGTTTGCATATTTTTTTAATATTGTTTGTTTTTGTGAAGAATTGAAATGTTAATGAAATATTATTTGCCTAGCTGTAAAAAAATGGATATTTGCTTATTTCCTGTGGCTAATTTGTTAGTGATATTATACAGTCTTCTCGGTGATCTTTTGCCCAAATGATTTGATTTATAATTTTAATAATTACTTTTGTGTATAGCATAATGTCAGTGAATAATTTATTGCATCTGTGCAGATTACAACTGATGACTTATTACAAGCTGCACAAATAGAGGAAAGAGGAATGCTGGATAGAAAGGAAAGGAGCCCTGAAACATGGAAGCAAGTAGCTATTAATGAAGCAGCCATGGCTGTTGTGGCTGTGAACTTTCCTGATCTCAGAAATATCGAGTTTGTATGGCTTTTAAATTCATTTTTATTAGTTTTCTCATAGTACTGTTTCTTTCATTCAGTTGCATTCCTTGACTCACTTTTATTCTTGTTTAGAGAGAGATTTTAAGTTAAAACTCATGATGTTTACTTGAAATGCCATTTTTTATGTGTGAGATGGAGAATATAGGGCACAATTCATAGCTTGTTTCTATGTGTAGACAACGTGAGTGCAGAATAACCGCCTAATCATTTTTAAAATCGGTCCTAAATGTACCACATAATTTTTATGCACTTTTCTGAGTCAATGAATATTTGCTCAAGCCTTTTGAGTACTGGTTGTGGTTCTATACAACTGGCATTGATTTTCAAAGCACAATAAAAATGAGAAGTTGCTGGCTTTTTTCAAAAAATAAGTTGGATTAGTTAGACACCTTTTATTGAACTCTTTGAAGATTGGGGAGGATGAATCAAATTCATGGCATATGTTGATGATTTGTATGCATTTTGACAGCTGAACACTTTGATAGTCAGCAAATTTATTTCACATTTTGTTGCCGTTGAGTGGTTAAATAATTTTTCTTTGGACAGACTAATAGATTTAAGAAAGAAAGAGAATAGATTCTGCCTGTTCTTTGTTTGTAACCTTGATTTTAAGGGGATGTTGCTTTTTCTAATGATATATATTGCACATTGAAAAATTTCTCTCATATTCTTGGAAACTCTTGGAAATTCTAATAGAAAATGGTGAAATTCTAGAGCATGACCATGGACAGAGAAGCAGAAATATTTCAAACAATGGACTCTATAGTATGGTGTTAGTCTTTGCTGTGACTTCGGGGTAATGGTGTTTCATTATCATTTGCCCAAAATGATGTTTTAACTTTTAGGAAAAACATTTTAAACGATCAAAACAACTCTACAAAAACTATGGCAAGTTCTTGGGTTTTTACATGTCGAATCTTCCCTGTTATAGGGATAGGGCTTTTCTAGGCTGCAACAGGAGTTCAATTTCTGGTGGTTATCCTTCTGGTTTTCCAATAATGTTTCAAATATTTTAAAATCATCACATCTTTGTATTTGTCATTTGTCTTTAGCTTGGGGAATGTCAGCGTCTTGCCTTTTATTCTGCTTGCTATTGAAATATTTGACTTTGTTGAGATGATTACCTAGAAATTAAACTTGTTGGGTATTTGTGCTAGTATATATCACAAATTGTTCCCATAATAAATGTACTTTGAACCTTAAAATTATAGTATTATACTTATCTATTTATTGGATTAGGTAACAATTGCTCCCAGAGCTGGCAGGGAACTTGGTTATGTTCGGATGAAAATGGATCATGTCAAATTTAAGGAAGGAATGCTTAGGTATATATATCCTTTAACTCTTCAATGTCTTTTATTGCTCAAAGGATAGCCAAATATCAATCATGCCAAACTGTGATTGATACAATAGCACTGTGTTACGATTACTGCAGTAATTTTACTGTTGAAATTGTTTTATGGACTCATATTTTTCTTTTAAGATACCCTCTTGTTTCTTTGTATCATGCAGTCGGCAATCCCTTCTGGACCATATCACTGTTCAACTGGCACCACGTGCAGCTGATGAGCTTTGGTATGGTGAGGGTCAGGTAAATAAACCTTTGTTAACATGTGTGATTCAGTAGGTCATTGGATATATGTTGTGATTGATGCTTGGATATTAGCTATTCATTCTTTTGTTAGCATTTAAGGTCTTGTTTTATTGGTTTCAGTAGTAGGTCTTTTTGCATTTCCTAAAGAAACAAACAGTCTTCTGAGTCATTTGCTTGATTTAACTCATATTAAGATCTGAAGACTCGAAGTCAAATGATGTTCATTCTTTGTTGAGTTGTTGATTAAACTAATTACAAGCTATTGCACGGCGGCAGAACACTTCGCATAAAAAAGCATCCGACCATGAATTCAAAAACAGATGAATGATATAAATGAAATATTGCATCAATTTGTTATACTATTCTGATTAGAAAATTTTTTTTCAGCTTCTCAAGCAAACAGTTTTTTTACTTCGTTTTAGTTGGACCACCTTAATTCTTAACATTCAGGCTTTGAGAAACCTATTGTCATTGGTAATATCAAAACCCTCACGTAGTTTTGTGTTTTTGATATGATCATGTGGTTTGTCGTGTAAGTTGATTGTTCTGTGTATCAGGGTTAGTATTTTGTATTCTATATATCTTAACTGGTATGCTAATACTTGCCTTGATACATCAAATTATTCCAGTTGAGTACAATATGGGCTGAAACAGCAGACAATGCTAGGTCAGCAGCACGGAGCTATGTTCTTGGTGGCCTTTCTGAGAAACATCATGGTCTATCCAACTTCTGGGCTGCAGATCGAATTAATGTAGGGATTCATGATCTTTTCTACACTTTGCATCATGGTTACATGCACCACGCATTTTTTGCACCTGAATTACCATATAGACTAACGTGATTATATTGTTCCCTTGCCATTTATACAAGCTGAAAGTGGATTGAAGATGGCTATATAGAGCAAATTTACAATATTTTAGTTGAAATGACACGCTAATGCAAACATTTTCATCTCTATTATATGCTAATTATTGCACTAATGCATTCTAAGATGGAAATTTGCAAATTTCAGGAAATTGATTTGGAGGCACTACGGGTTATGAACTTTTGTTATGATGTTGCAAAAGAGGTACTTAATATAATGCAAAAGAAGATCTTAGTTGCAACTTCCCAATATCCTTATCTTGTGCAAACAATTTGTCTGTGTCAGATTCTGCAGCAGAACCGAAAACTGATGGATGCTGTTGTTGATGAACTTGTCCGAAAGAAAAGTTTGACCAAACAAGAATTTTTTAACTTAGTTGAGTTGCATGGTGTGATCAAACCTATGCCACCAAGTATACTCGACATCAGGGTTGCCAAGCGTGCACAGTTTCAAGAAATGTTGGTGCACCAGAATGAAACAACTATAACAAGCAATGCAAGAGCAACATGCCAAGAGAGCTCAATTTAGCATGGAACTCGATCTTTGTTTATGCTGCAACATTAGCCAAGGAAATTAGCCATGGGAAGCAGCTGTTACCTTGATTGCATGGTAAAAATGAACGGCTAGTTGTGAACCGTGCAAATTATCACCTTGATCTATCACGGATGAGCTGATACAATAGGCACACAGAAGTCCAAGTTACGTGCGGGGAGAAATTTTGACGGTGCTTCATCCTTTTACCTTTTTTCTGAACTCCCATATATTCTGCAATCATTTTCTGTTTTGCTTCACATATTATGATTTGTTTTTTGTCGAATAGGCTTTAGTTAGCTTGTATTTGCTTCTTACTAACTGGTTGTGCCCTCAAAGGCCAAGCCATTCCTATCTCTGTGCTGAGTTTTACTGAATTGCTAATGAAATTTTTTTCTCATCCTGTGCATTCTATTGTAATGGTCAGATGTGCGATTCTCTCATGATGGATGCTGTGTTGTTTATTTACATGTTCAAGAGCTTCTACCTTCCATTAAGTTTAGAAGTAGATCTTCCATTCCATGTACAGAATGGTCTTAACGTTTTGGTCTAGAACCAACTACAAGTAGCTAGTTAATCTTTCATTTGTATCAACTTAGCACGAAGTTTTTTCGCTGACCATGCTGCATAAAACTCTGGTTCTAAAAATTTCATTTTACTACTGTCTTGTAAAATGGGGAGAGACAGGCCTTTTGCGTCTAGAACTCATTCAAGTTCTCCATTCTACTTGTTTACTCCATCGAAGATTCTAAAGTAATGTTTTTAGTTTTAGTGGCAAGGCCAGTATTTACTCTATCGAAGATTCTAAAGCAATGTTCCTAGACCAATGGCAAAGAAGTTTCAATTGTTGGGGGGTGGTCTCTGATATATGGTATTATTACTTCATCCCACGTGATTTTAAGAAAAGTAACGCGGTATGATTATATTTGAAGTTATTATAATTCCAGAGATTTTAAATTTACGATTTAACGAATACATTAATTCGTAATAAATTAAAACTGATTTCCTTTAATAATAATAATATTTACTCCTTTAAGGTGATAAATATTTATTTTTTAATTAAATTCCTACTTAATTTTTCATAACTTCATAATTACGTTCGACTTGGCCATGTTACCAAGTTTTTTTTTAAGGTAATAATCTAATTTTTTCAGTTGTAATTGTACTATAATTTTAAATAACTATCAAAATTACAGAATGAATAATATATATATATATATATATATATATATATATATATATCATAGCTTGAATAAAATTTTTTTTATTTTTTTACTTTAAATTAATATATTTTTAATATTTTTAAATTATTTTAAAAAAATATTCTGAAGTGA